>Ga0164318_10004556_pt1 | contig 13335 bp, 14 predicted proteins | sample GuaBasSedimGuay9_FD_113734 | JGI IMG/M metagenome (GOLD analysis project Ga0164318, IMG submission 113734) | Subseafloor sediment microbial communities from Guaymas Basin, Gulf of California, Mexico - Guay9, Core 4571-4, 0-3 cm | ecosystem: Environmental > Aquatic > Marine > Hydrothermal vents...
TAAAAACAGAATTTGTAGGATACGATCAATTTACCTTGGAGGCAGAGATTATCAAATTAGCAAAAGATAATCAGGAAAAAGATGTTTTGGAGGAGAATGAGGAAGGAGTAGTTATTCTGGAGAGAACAGTATTCTATCCTGAATCAGGAGGTCAGCTTTCCGATCGGGGGGAGATTAAAACTAGGGAGGGAGTATTTGAGGTAGAGAAGGTAGAAAAGATTAATGAGACGATTCTTCATAAAGGGAAAGTAAAGAAAGGGAAAATTAGCAAAGATAAAGCTTTTCTTGTTGTGAATAAAGATAGAAGAGAGGCCCTTAAAAGAGCACATACCGCAACCCATCTTCTGCAGACAGCATTAAGAAAAGTATTAGGAACTCATGTGACTCAACAGGGTTCTTTAGTAGATACTGATAGATTAAGATTTGATTTTTCTCATTTTCAGGCATTAAAAGAAGATGAATTGGAAAAGGTTGAAAAATTAGTTAATGAGTTTATTTTACGAGGCGATAAAGTAGAGACAAAAATTGTTCCTTTTAAGGAAGCAAAAAAAGAAAAAGCTTTGGCTTTTTTTGAGGAAAAATACGAAGATCAGGTAAGAGTAGTAAGTATTTCTGATTACAGTAAAGAGCTATGTGGTGGGACACATGTAGATAATACCAATAAGATAGCTTTATTTTCTATAACTTCAGAATCTTCTGTAAGCAGTGGGGTAAGAAGAATAGAAGCTGTGGTGGGGAGGTTTGCTCAAGAGTCAGTATTTTCCTATAAATATACCCTAAAAGAGATAGCCAAATTATTTAATATTAAAGAGAGAGATATTTTCTCCAAGATAAATGAAATTTGTAAGGATTTGGAAGAAACAAAGAAAAAAATGAAAAGTTTAGAAAAAACTTTGGTTTCTTATGAGGCAGATAAATTTTTGGAGAAGCACCTTGAGCCTCTGGGAGAAGGTGAGATTGACTTTTTGTACCTATGGCTGGCGGGGAAGAATATCGATTATCTTTTTCTTTTAAGCGATACTTTAAGGGAACGGCAGAAAAAATCCTTATTCTTTTTGATAAATTCTACTTCCCGAGGTAATGTTTTTATTTTTTCTGTAACCCCCGATTTAGTAGAAAAAGGATTTTCTGCCCAGAAATTTATCTCTCAATATAAGGAGAAACTCAATCTAAGAGGGGGAGGCAAATCCCATCTTTCCCAAGGGGTCATTATAAAAAAGATAGAGGATATTGTCTTTTATAAAACAGAGATAAAAGAATCTCTTAAGGATTTTCTTAAAAAATGCAGATCTTAAAAAATTTAACCAACTTAGAAAGAATTATTGCCAAAAAACGTGAGAGAAGAAAACAGACAGTAGAGCAGGTAGCAAAAATTTTAAAAGAAGTAAGAGAAAGGGGAGATGAGGCAGTTGTAGAATACACCCAAAGATTTGATAAGGTGAAACTGAAAATTAAAGATTTAAGAGTGAGCGAGACAGAGATTAGTGCTGCTTTTAATGAGTTGAATTCAGAAATAATCTCAGCCATAAAGACAGCAATTGAAAATATTACAAAGTTTCAGAAGGCATTACTTCCTAAATCCATAAGAATAAAAAGAGAAGATGGGAAAGTTTTGGGAACAAAATTTGTGCCTTTAAAAAGAATAGGGATATATGTTCCTGCCGGAAGCGCTCCTTTAGTCTCTTCGGTATATATGTGTGCAATTCCAGCAGAAGTAGCCGGAGTTAAAGAGATAGTATTGGTTTCTCCTCCAACAAAAGAAAAATCAATTAATCCCTTTATTCTTGCTACCGCGGCGATGTTGAAGATAAAAGAGATTTATAAGATTGGAGGAGCACAAGCTATTGCTGTTTTGGCCTATGGGACAAAGACAATAAAAAAGGTAGATAAAATTGTTGGGCCAGGAAACGAATATGTAGTAGAAGCGAAAAGACAGGTCTTTGGAGAGGTGGATATAGACCTTTTAGCGGGGCCATCTGAGGTTTTAATTATTGCCTCTAAAAACGCAAATTTAGATTATATCCTTTCTGATTTGGAAGCACAGGCAGAGCATTATAAAGGTTTAGTTATGGTGGTGACTACTTCTAAAAAAATTGCCAATAGCCTGAGAAGGAAAAAATTGAATGGGTTTGTGGTAAGAGTAAGGAATTTGGAAGAGGCGGTTAAGGTGGCTAATATTATTGCTCCTGAACACATTGAAATTTTTGCTAAAAATCCCAAGTCTTTACTTAAAAGAATCGAGAATGCAGGGGCGGTATTTTTAGGGGAGAATACTCCTACCGCTTTGGGGGATTATCTTGCTGGGCCTAGTCACGTTCTTCCCACACAAGGTTCGGCCAGATTTTCTTCAGGATTAAGCGTGGAGGACTTTTTAAAAGAGATTCATTTTGTAAGTTATACCAAAAAAGCCTTACAAAAGGAATCAGTAGCGCTTTTGAAATTAGCTTCTTTGGAAGGGATGAAGAAACATATGGAGAGCGTTAAAAGGAGGTTGAGTTAAATGAGAAAGGTAAAAATAGAGAGAAAGACCAAGGAGGTAGAGATAAAGTTAGTTCTTAGTTTAAAAGGTAAAGGAAATTGTAAGATTGATACAGGGGTTGGTTTCTTAAATCATCTACTTTCCTCTTTTTCCTTACATGGCAGGTTTGATTTGGAAGTGAAAGCAAGAGGAGATATTGAAGTTGATGTTCATCATACTAATGAGGATATAGGGATTTGTTTGGGCAGGGCATTCCTTGAAGCCTTGGGAGATAAAAGAGGTATAAAGAGATTTTCTCACAGTTTCATTTGTATGGATGAGACACTGACCAGATGTGTAGTAGATTTAGGAGGAAGGCCTTTTTTTAAAATTAAGCCAAAAAATATTCGTGTATATAAAGCTACTTATTCATTTCTTCACTTTAAACAGTTCTGGAAAGCATTTACAGATAACGCAAAGATTGCTCTTCATTTAGATATACTGGAAGGAGAGGATTTGCATCATATACTGGAGGCATCAACAAAAGCAATCGCTTTGGCTCTTAAGGAGGCAATTAAAAAAGAAGATTCTATCCTTCCCACAACAAAAGCAAAATTTGATTGATGCTTCTTGTTCCGGCAATTGATATTTTAGATGGTAAAGTAGTGCGACTCTATCAGGGGAGAAAGGAGAGAAAGAAAGTATATTTCCAGAATCCTTGTGAGGTTGCTAAAATGTGGCAGGAGAGGGGAGCTTCCTTAATTCATATAGTAGATTTAAATGCATCTTTGGGAGAAGGAAATAATTTAGAAGTGATAGAGGAAATTCTTAAATTAAAAATTAAGTCTCAGGTGGCAGGTGGCATAAGAGATTTAGGAAAGATTGAGAAGCTCCTTGCCTGGGGAGCAGAAAGAGTGGTGATTGGGACAAAAGCATTAGAGGAGAGGTTTTTAAAGAAGGTAATAAATTTATGTGGAGAAAAAGTAGCAGTTAGCGTTGATGTTTCTGGAGAAAAAGTAAGTTGTGAGGGATGGAAGAAAAGAACAGAGATTGATTATTTAGAATTTATTCATTTTTTGGAGGAGAAAGGCGTAAAACATGTAATTTATACAGATATTTTAAGAGACGGCACACTTAAAGGGATAAATATTGAGAAAATAAAGAAATTATCTTCATTTAAAGAAATTTTTTTTGTTATTGGAGGAGGGGTTAAAGATTTAGGAGATTTAGAGTTAATTAAAAAAGAAGCTTCTTTTATTAAAGGGGTAATTTTGGGGAAAGCTCTATATGAAGGAAGGATAGATTTTGAGGAAGCAAAAAAATTTTGTAACTCTCAATAATGTGGAGAGAAGTCTTAAGGTTATTAAAAGAAAAAAAATATATACCCCCTCAAAGATTAACCGCCCAACTTAATATTTCTTTTAATCAATTAGAGGAGTGTTTATTAAAACTAAAAAATTTAGGCTATCAAATTGAGGAAGATTCTTATTTAGGATACTATTTGATATCTTCTCCGGATAGATTGTTTCCTTGGGAGATTAAATATAATTTAAGTACACAGATTCTGGGAAGAAAAATTTATTATTTTGAAAATGTAGAATCTACTCAAGATATTGCCTTTGAAAAATTTTATGAAGGGGAGGGAACAATAATAGTTGCTGAAGGTCAAAGCAAAGGGAGGGGGAGAGAGGGGAGAAGATGGCTTTCTTTTCCTTATAAAGGTATTTATTTTTCGTTAATTCTTAAACCAGAAGTTTCTTATAAGTTTAGCCTCATAAGTTTGCTTTTATCGGTAAGTATAGCTGAGGCAATAGATGATGCTTTTGGTATAAAAGTGGGAATAAAATGGCCCAATGATTTATTGTTAGCAGATAAAAAAGTTGGTGGAGTTTTAATAGAAGGTTATAAAAGAGGAGAATTTATATTTATTGTGGCCGGTGCGGGGATTAATATAAATAACGAGAGGAAAGAGCTACCTTCCTGTGGGATATCTTTAAAAGAGTTTTTGGGAAGAAAGATAAATCGTGTTGATTTTTTTAAAAAAATACTTGAGAGCACAGAGAGAAATTATGTTCTTTTTAAAAAGGAAAGTTTTCTTATTTTAGAGAAGTGGAAAGGATTTAATGTAACCTTAGGCAGAAGAGTAGTGGCTATTTCTGGTAACCAAAAAGTTGAAGGAAAAGCTTTTGCTTTAGATAAGTGTGGATACTTGCTTATTAAAAAAGATGATGGGAAGATAGAGAAGATTTCTCATCCACAAATTTTTCAGCAGAATTTCAAAATTTTTTGGTGAGAATAAATCCTCTAAAAAGGGTATCAGCAGGAGTTTTATTATTTTCTTGCTTCTTCTCTGCTTACTCTTCTCAATGGATTGAGTTGCCTCCCATCAGGATAGAGAAAAGTTTCTATTTTGAGAGAGAGAAAGAAAGTTTTATTTTCCAGGAACCTCAAGAGATCTTGGAATATTTTTCTTTCTTGGATTTAAAGAAAAGAAATGATTTTGGAATTCAGCAGGACCTTTCTATTCGGGGAGCTAATTTTGAAAATAATTTTATTTTTTTAGATAGCATCTTATTTAACCATCCCCAGACAGGACATTTTAATTTAGAAATACCTCATTTATTATCTAATCTTACTTCCTGCCTCTATTTCTTGATAAGGGCCGATAAGAGTTAATTTATCATTCTTTACTGCTGCAAGAAGCATTCCGCAAGAGTTTATCCCCGCGATTTTTTTAGGTTCTAAATTGACCAAGACAACAATTAATTTATTGAGTAGCTCTTCCTTTTTATAAAAAGCTTTTATCCCGGCAACAACTTGGATTATTTCTTCACCAATATCTACTTTGAGAAGATATAATTTATCTTTTCCTTCAATATCTTGAACCTCTAAAATCCTGCCAATTCTTAAATCCAATTTAGAGAATTCCTCAAAGCTAATCATTTGACTTTTACTGTTAGAATTTTAACATCTATTAAAGTTAATTACAACATAAATTTTAATTTGCTCCTTCCTTTTTCTGTGATAAAATACAACCTAAATGCAGGTAAGAAAAGAAAAACTAAAAAGGGTGATTAAAAAATTTAAAGATAAAAAGGTTCTTGTTGTTGGAGACCTAATTTTAGACCATTATATTTTTGGACAAGCAGAAAGAATTTCTCCTGAAGCACCGGTTCCGATTGTGTGGGCAAATAGAGAAAATTTTTTAGGGGGAGGAGCGGTAAATGTAGCCAATAATTTAGTTTCTTTAGGAGCAAAAGTATATTTATGTGGGGTAATAGGTGATGATGAATTTGGAAAGAAACTGATAGAGATAATTAAAAGGAAGAAAATTAATACCGATTTGGTAATTAAAGACAAGTTAAGACCTACCACAATAAAAACAAGGGTAGTTGCTACTCACCAGCAGGTGATAAGGGTTGATTGGGAATCAAGAGAAATTCTTTCCTTAGCATTAAATCAGAAAATATTGAAAAATGTGCATAAGGTGATAAATGAACTTGACGGTGTTATTGTTGAGGACTATGGTAAAGGAGTGATTAATCCTTACCTTGTGGAGGAGCTTGTAAGAATAAGTAAAAGGAATAATAAGGTGATCACTGTTGACCCCAAAGAAGAACATTTTGATTATTATGAGAATGTTACTGCTTTAACTCCTAATCTTAAAGAGGCACAAGCTGCCGTGAATATGAAAATAAAGTCAAAAGAAGAAATTAATCTATTAGGAAAGATTCTTAAGGAGAAGTTGAGGCCTTCGTGTGTTTTAATTACTTTAGGAGAGGAAGGAATTCGTCTTTTTTTAGAAAAAGAAATTTGGCATATTCCCACATATGCTTTAGAAGTGTTTGATGTTACCGGAGCCGGAGATACGGTAATTGCCACCTTTACCTTGGCACTTCTTGCAGGAGCTTCTTTCTTGGAAGCAGCCGTTATCTCCAATTTATGTGCAGGAATTGTAGTTGGCAAGTTTGGTCCGGCGACAGTCACTCTTTCTGAGATAGAGGGGAAGATTAAAACTACAAAGATAGATGTAGAAAAGACAGAGGGATAATGGAAGTAGTGGGTGTAATCCCCGCACGATTAAAATCCAGGCGCCTTCCTTATAAGCTCCTTTTACCTCTTTTAGGCAAACCTCTTATTCAGTGGACATGGGAAAATGCTAAGAAGGCAAATCTTTTAGATAAATTAATTATCGCTTGTGATGATGAGAGGATAAAGGAAGTGGCAGAAGGCTTTGGCGCCGAAGTTGTTCTTACATCTTTTAGGCATACTTCAGGAACAGATAGAATTGCCGAGGCTGTAAGAGAGATGGAGGTAAGGTTTGTAGTTAATATTCAGGCAGATGAACCTCTGATTCATCCTTCTCTGATTGATAGTTTGATAGAGACAATGAAGGACGGTGACTCCTTGGTTATGGCTACAGCAAAAAAAAAGATTAGCGATCCTTCCGAGATTGAGGATCCCAATGTAGTGAAGGTAGTTACGGATAGAAATGATTTTGCTCTCTACTTTTCACGTTCTCCTATACCTTATTCTGAGAATAAGGAGGTTATTTATTATAAACATATTGGAGTTTATATTTATACTAAGGATTTTCTTTATACTTTTAAGAATTTAGGCCCTTCCTATTTAGAAAGAACAGAAAGATTGGAACAGTTGAGGGTGATTGAGGCAGGGTATAAGATTAAAGTTATTACTACCTCTTTTGAATCCCATGGGGTAGATACAGAAAAAGATTTAGCAAAAGTAGAAGAAATTTTAAAAGAAAATGTTGGGATTTAGAGCTTTGAAGGAGAACTTTATTTTTATTGCCGGCCCTTGTGTGATAGAGTCAGAAAAACTCACATTTGAAACTGCTAGATACCTTAAGGAGATTACGTCTTTTTATCCGGTAAACTTTGTATTTAAAGCAAGTTTTGATAAAGCCAATCGCACACGTATTTCTTCTTTTCGTGGACCGGGCTTAAAAAAAGGACTAAGGATTTTAGAGAAAATCAAAAAGAAATTGGATGTTTTCATTTTGAGTGATATTCACTGCTCACAGCAGGTCAAATATGTAAAGGAAGTTTTAGATATTATCCAGATTCCTGCTTTTCTCGCACGGCAGACAGACTTGATTGTTGAGGCAGCAAAAACAGGAAAAATAATTAATATAAAAAAAGCTCAATTTATGAGTCCATATGATGTAAAATATGTGATTGAGAAGATAAATTCTGTAGGCAACAGAAATATTTTACTTACCGAGCGAGGAACCTGCTTTGGTTATAATAATTTAGTTGTTGATTTCCGTTCTCTTCTGATTATGAAAAGATTCGGGTATCCGGTAATTTTTGATGCCACACATTCTTTGCAGAAACCGTCTCAAGATAAAGGTGTAAGTGGAGGGGATAGAATATTTGTTCTTCCTTTTTCGCAGGCAGCGGTTGCCTGTGGTTGTGATGGTTTATTTTTAGAAGTTCATCCTCAACCTCAGGAAGCTTTATCTGATAAAACTACCTCATTTCCTCTTTATCAGGTGGAAAAATTATTAAAAAAAGTTTTAAGGGTAAGGGAAGTTTTAAATGAAGAAAAATAAAGAAAAAAAAATCATAGAATGGGCAAAGGAAGTTGTTGATATCGAGAAAGATGCTTTAGTTTCTTTGGGAAGAAAGATAAATAAAGGATTTGCTAAAGCAGTAGAGTTAATTTTTCACTCTAAGGGTTATATAGTTGTAACCGGGATGGGAAAGGCAGGCATTATCGGTCAGAAGTTTTCTGCAACCTTAGCCAGTTTCGGAATATCTTCTTTTTGGCTTCATCCGGCAGAGGCAGTACACGGAGATTTGGGAAGGATAAAGGAAGAAGATGTAGTTGTAATTCTTTCTTATAGTGGAGAGACAGAAGAGATAAAAAACCTGGTTCCTTTTATCAAAAAAATTGGTTCAAAAATAATTGCTATTACAGGAAACAAAAAATCCAGTTTGGCTAAGTATTCTGAGGCAGTGATTGACGTGAAAGTAAAGAAAGAAGCCTGTTCCTTAGGGCTTGCTCCTACTGCTTCCACCACGGTAATGTTAGCTGTTTGTGATGCGATTGCAATAGTTCTGCAGAAGATGAAAGGATTAAAGAGAAAGGATTTTGCTTTTTTCCATCCGCGAGGTTCCTTAGGGAGAAGGCTTCTTCTTAAAGTGAAGGATATAATGCGCAGAGGAAATTTCAATCCTATAGTTTATAAAGATTCACCTGTTAAGGAAGTGTTGATAAAGATTACCTCTTCCCATGCTGGAGCCGCCTCTGTGGTTGATAGGGGAAAAAGACTGGTAGGAATTTTTACCGATGGGGACCTGAGAAGGTTATTTTTGAAAAATGAACCTCATATTTTAGAAAGGAAGATAGAGGAAGTGATGACAAAAAATCCAGTTGTTGTGAGAGAAGACGATTTAGCCTCTTATGCTTTAAAAATATTGGAAGCAAAGAAAATTGATGAAGTTCCGGTGGTAGATAAAAAAGGAAGATGTGCGGGGATGTTAGACATTCAAGACCTGGTTTCCGCAGGGCTGATATGAAACATATTAATTCTTATTTTAGGAGAGTGAAACTTTTAGCCTTAGATGTTGATGGGGTATTAACTGATGGGAGTATAATTTACGATGATAAGGGAAGAGAGTTGAAGAGTTTTAATGTCTATGATGGATTGGGTATATTTATTTTAAGCAGGATGGGTATAAATACTGTCCTCATCAGTGCTAAAAAAAGTTCTATTTTGGAGAGAAGGGCTAAAGATATGAGAGTTAAGGAGGTGATTGGAGGAATATTGCCCAAGAGAAAGGTAATTAATTATTTGATGGAAAAGTATAAAGTAAAAAAAGAAGAGGTGTGTTTTATCGGGGATGATCTTATTGACTTGGGTATAATGAGGGAAGTGGGGATACCGGTGGCGGTAAAAAATGCTTCTCTTCCTGTAAAAAGAGAAGCTCTCTATGTTACCCAGAATAAAGGAGGGGAGGGCGCTGTCAGGGAAGTAGTTGAGCTTATTCTGAAAGCAAAAAATTTATGGAAGAAAACAGTAAAAGAAATAGATTCTTTTTTGAGTAAGTAGATATAAAAATTATCAGAAGGAATCCTCTGGAGATAATACTTCATATAGAAGAAACTAATAGAAATAGGATTAAACATTCCTAAGGTTTAACCTGATTTCCAAAAACTTTTGAAGAAGGAATCTTTGTGATTAATCTTAGACACAGAAAATAGATTATTTTAATTAATAATTAATTCTCATTCTTGCTGCGATGGAGTTATTAAAAAGGTATTTTCTAATTCTGGTATGGGGTCTTTATGATTTAGCTAATCAATTTTTTGTTCTGAATATTACTTCTCTTTACTTTGTGCGTTGGATAACTTTAGAGAAAGAAGTTGCGGAAGTTTTCTATAGCCTTTTCTTTGGTGTTTCTATGTTTTTGGTGGCAGCTTCTTCTCCTTTTTTAGGAATGATTTCAGATATAAGAAGACGATATAAATCTTTTCTGATGTATTTTACTTTCTTAGCGATAGTTTCCACGGCATTTTTGGGAGTGTTTAAGAATCCTTTCTTAAGTCTGATATTCTTTGCTATTGCTAATTTTGGAACCCAGGAAGCAATCATTTTTTACAATTCTTTACTTATTCATATCGCTCATCCTTCCCGAATCGGATTGATTTCTGGAATGGGAAAAGTTTTCGGTTATTCTGGTGCACTCATAGCGCTCCATTTTACCAAACCAATTTATGCTCATTATGGGTATCAGGGAGTTTTCATATTTACCGGTATTATGTTTTTTATTTTTTCTATGCCTTGTATAATTTTTGTAAGAGAGAAAAAGAGAATAGCTGAGTTTTCGAGAGAAAAGATAAAGGAACTTTTTAAAAGTTCAAGATTCATTTTACAAAATATTTTTCGCCAGAAACATTTCTTGGATTTTTTAAAGGGGACTTTTTTAGGGCTGTGTGTAATTAATACAGTGATTCTTTTTATGTCGATTTATGCTACTAAAGTATTTGGTTTAGAAAATAAAGAGGTAGTCAATTTTCTTATTTTTTCTACTTTCTTTGCTATCGGGGGAAGTATTTTCTCTGGTTATATAAGTGATTATATGGGATATAAAAGAACCCTTGTAGGAGTATTTTTTGTCTGGATAGTAGTTTTGCTTTGTGCTGTTCTTTTTACCTCTTCTTTTTCGATTAAATTCATAGGGATTTTGGGAGGGTTTGCTTTGGGAGCAAGTTGGACAGTAGCACGGGCTTTAGTTACTAAAATTACACCTTCAGATAAGATTGGGGAGGCTTTTGGTTTATTTAATTTGGTGGGATACTTTTCTGCGATTGTAGGACCAGTCTTTTGGAGTACGGTTTTGTTTCTTTTTTCTCATTTAAATAGTTTAGCTTATCGGATAGCTTTTTTTAGTTTAATTCCCTTTATGGTTTTTGGTATTGTTTTTATTTTGCGTCTTCCTGAGCTTAATGAATAGCGTGCTTGCCGAAGATTTAAAAAGACATGTTTATATTCTTTCCTCTCAGATTGGTGACCGGAATATTTTTAATTATGGAAACTTAGAGGAAGCTTTCTACTATATTAGTGAAAGATTTAGAAATATAGGGTATAAAGTAAATTTTCAACCCTACCTTTGTTCAGGGAAAGAGGTAAAAAATATTATTGCTGTCCAGGAAGGTAGCTTGCAAGAAGTAATCATTATTGGCGCCCATTATGATAGTTGTTTTAATCCGGGTGCTGATGATAATGCGTCTTCGGTTGCGGTGATGATTGAGTTAGCAAAAAGATTTTATTTAAAAGAATTAAAGCATAAATTTAAATTTATTGCTTTTGTAAATGAGGAGCCGCCTTTTTTTAAAACAGAAGATATGGGAAGCAGAGTCTATGCAAAGCAGGCCAAAAAGAATAAGGAAAAAATTGAAGCAGTAATTATTTTGGAGATGGTCGGCTATTACTTAGATGCCCCTCATTCTCAGAGTTTTCCCTCTTTTTTAGGTTTTTCCTATCCTCATCAGGGAAATTTTATCTGTATAGTAGGAAATAGACATTCAAGAAACTTAGCTAAAAAAATTTACCACAATTTTAAAAAAACTTCTTTTCCTACAGAAATGTTTATCGGCCATTCTATAGTTATAGGAGTAGATTTTTCTGACCATTGGTCATTCTGGAGGGAAGGATTTCCGGCGGTAATGCTTACTGATACTGCCTTCTATCGCAATCCCTACTATCATACGCAAGAGGATACTTATGAGAAATTGAATTATGGGAAAATGGCACAGTTTCTTTTAGCATTAGAGAAAGTTTTGGTTGATTTAGATAACGGTTAGGATTAAAATATATTTCTTGTGAAGAAGAGCGCTTTTTACTTCAATCTTTCTACGATAAATCATATAGGGATTGGATTCTTTAAATATAAACTTACTCCTCATCCAACTTTTGTTGCTTCTGGCAACGCTTTTGTTAAAATCCTTGGTTACTCCTCCAAAAAGGAGTTAACCTCTAAAAGTTTTTCTTCCTTTTTTGCTTGCTCTAAAGAAAGAGAAAATTTCTTTTCTCTTCTTAAGAAAAAAGGAAGGGTGAAATTCTTTGAGGCATTATTCTTAAAAAAGAGTAAGAGGAAGATTTGGATAGCAATCTCTGCTTCTTTGATAAAAGAGAATGGAAGCAAATTTATAGAAGGAATAATTGAGGATATAACACAGCATAAAAAAATGGAGGAGAAATTAGCATTAGAAAGAGATTTCTTGCAGAATCTTTTAGATAATATTCCCGACGCAGTTTATTTTAAAGATAGAAAAAATAGAATCATTAAGGTAAATAAATTTTATCTTCAGGGAATGAAAAAGCCCCTTGAGGAGATAATTGGCAAGACTGATTTTGATTTTTTCCCTTATGAGCAGGCAAAAAAAATGTCTGAGGATGATAACTATGTTTTAAAAACAGGCAAGCCTATCGTAGGAAAGATTGAGCGAACGTTACTCCCTGATGGAAGATGGAATCAGGTTATTACTACAAAGATTCCTATGTATAATAGAGAAGGAAAAATCATTGGCACGATGGGAATAACACGAGATATGACCGCTTATGCTCATCTGGAAAGGGAAAGATTGGAATTGGTAATAAACTCCTTAGAAGCTTTGGGGAAAGCATTAGAGATAAGAGACCCTTATACTTATGGACATGCAAAAAGAGTGGCTTACTTGGCTCAATGTTTGGTTAAAGAGTTAGGGTGGGATGAGGACAGAATTTTAGGAATAAGACTGGCAGCTCAATTGCATGATATAGGGAAAATTGGGGTACCTTCAGATATTCTGGCAAAGCCCGGTCACCTTAGTGAATGGGAATATAAAGTAATTCAAGCACACGTAGAGAAGGGTTTTCAGCTTTTAAAAGATATCAAATCCAAATTCCCTTTAGCAGAAATTATCTATCAGCATCATGAGCGCCTGGATGGTTCTGGATACCCTCGAGGATTAAAAAAAGATGAGATTTTAGAGGAAGCAAAAATTTTGGCTATTTCTGATGTGTTGGAAGCAATGACCCATCGTCGTCCTTACCGAGAAGCATTAGGATTGAAGAAGGCTTTAAAAGAGCTTAAAAAAGGCGCAGGGGTAAAGTATGATAAAGATTTAGTTTATCTGCTTTTAAAGATACTTAGGCGCAGCGATTTCCATTCTTTTTGGCTTACTTCTCCTTCCTAATTTTAAAGAATTCTAAGAAAAATGAGAATTTATTGAGTTCTATAAATTAAAGAGTAAGTCCACGCACGCCTTTATAGGCCTGAGCCTGGGATGAGCTCTTCGGGCTATCAACGCATTCACCCACGGCTTTACTCCACGGAACTTTAATTGATAAAAAAATGGCAAAAAGA
>Ga0164318_10004557_pt1 | contig 13334 bp, 19 predicted proteins | sample GuaBasSedimGuay9_FD_113734 | JGI IMG/M metagenome (GOLD analysis project Ga0164318, IMG submission 113734) | Subseafloor sediment microbial communities from Guaymas Basin, Gulf of California, Mexico - Guay9, Core 4571-4, 0-3 cm | ecosystem: Environmental > Aquatic > Marine > Hydrothermal vents...
CGAAGATTGTGGCGGTGTATGGGGATATGCAACAATGCTGGAAGCGTTAGCTGATAAAAACCACTCAGAGCATAAAATGTATGCTGAGTGGGTGGGTGATGATTTTGATGCTGAGGAGTTTGACCTAAAGTGGATTAACGAGCTTTTGGAAGAGATGTAGAACTGGCATCCGCTGGGGATTTGTTTGGGATAAACGGCCGTTTACCCCAAACAAAAAAAGGCCGACAGTGGCGTGAATAAATCACGCCACTATCGGCCTTTCTATTTTCTTAAAACAGGACGGCGTTGCTAAATAATGCCCACAACCACCATCAACGCCCCACTGACCACAATCACATCAACCAGCAGTAAAAACGCCAGAATTAACCGTTGCCCAGCCGTGAACTGCCCTAAATAACCAGCGGCACTCCCGCCGCTGCTACTGACCGATTCATCATCGCCATCGGCAAACGCATCATCGTCGTCGTCATCTTGACGCAGTTGATCAAATTCATCATCCATGCTGTAATCAAAATCATCACCAGCATCATCGCTGCTTGCATCAGCAAAATCTTCATCAAAATCATCAAATAAGCTCATATCGCGCCTCCGTGACGGCGGGCAATTGCCCAGTGTCAGTTTATATTATGTCGTGTTGCCTAACTATACCAGAGCAACTAACAATGAACAATTGAGAATTAACAATTAACAGTAACATCTCAATAACTTGGGGTAAAAACCTGACAGGTTTCATCAAGACCTCTTGTTTTACACGAGTATCTTTGAAAAACCTGTCAGGTCTCCCCGAAGTATTGAGAAGATACAATTAACAATTATTTTCTCGACGAGACGAACAGTCCCACAATGAGATAGAAGAAAGCGGCAATGATGATCGCAAATTTCAACGAGGCCATCGCCCAAGCGATTGTGGGGAGATAAACGGCCGTTTTCCCCAACAATTGCGCCACCAACGCGACATTTTCAACATAGTCGAACAGCGCGGCGGCAACCATGCCCCATGCCAGCCAAATACCGACAACCATCCAGCCCAATCGCCCGCGCCGTTGCAAACGCACGGCAACGGCGACACACGCCAGCCCAATCGCGGTCGCATACAGCGGCGGATAGAGCGCGTCCAGCCCCAAACTCAGCCCCGCGTACACCTGCGCCGACGCATCCCATGACGTGAGGATGGTTTGCGCGTTAGCGGTGGTGCGTGCCAGTTCAAAGGAGACGATGCCCATCGGGGCGGCGGCGGTGCGGAGGGGTTGGTCGAGGAATTGAAAAACGGCCGTTATCACCAAAGAGTATCCAGTAAAAATAATCAACAATCGCTTACGCAATCGCGGCGGGAATTTCAAAAAAGGGTGCATCATGCGAGTGGGCGAGTGACAAGTGGCAAGTTTGCACCTGAATCAGTTGCCACGCGCAGCGTCACATCGGCGGCGGCGATGGGATGCAGCGTGCCAGCTGTGTCGCGCAACAGTAAACGGCCGTATTCATCCGTATTTTCGGCCGTGCCGCTAATTTTTTTGCCATCGGCAAAAGTTGCCGTCACGGGCTGCCCCATCGTTATCAGCAAATTTTGCCATGCGGGCTGGGGCGATTGGCCTGCGTTGGCAGCTTCGTAGGCGGTTTCCAGTTTAGTTAGAATGGTGGTGAGCAAGGGTTTTCGGGAAAACGGCCGTTTTCCTGCCAAAGACAAGCTGGTCGGCGGCGTAACCGCTTCTGGTAATTGGGCGATGGTCATATTGACATTGAGGCCGATGCCGATGATGGTGTGTTGTAAACGGCCGTTTACCGTCCCCCCTTCCAACAGTAACCCGCCCGCCTTACGCCATTCGCCATCGTGAAAAATCATCACATCATTAGGCCACTTAATGGCTACGCGCAATTTTGTGACAGCGGTGATGGCTTCAAAAACGGCCGTTGCCGCCAACATCGTCACCCATCCTGCCCGTTCAGCCGCCCAATTAGGGCGCAATAGCAGTGAAAAAAGCAACGAACTATCAGGCGCGGCCACCCATTGACGGCGCAATCGCCCCTTGCCCGCCGTCTGATGATTAGTCAGCAAAACCATCCCATCGGGCAACAATTCACTCTCCAACAGGCGGCGCAAATCATCATTCGTCGAGCCAGTCGCTTCAACATAACGATAATCATGCCCGACAAAACGGGTTAAAAGTGGAGAAATGCTACTTAATTCAGCCATTATTTGCTGTAAGGGCGTTTCGCGAAACGCCCTTACACATCCTCCTCCGCCAGCTCACGCTTAATTTCCTGCCACGCCTCTTCCAGCACAGCGATGTCCAGCCCTTCAATTTTTTCCCCGCGTTTAGTCAGCAACTCTTCGATTTTTTGGAAACGGCGACTAAATTTCTGCGTCGCACCACGCAACGCGCTCTCGGCATCCACGCCCAGCCACGAAGCCAAATTGACGGCTACAAACAGCACATCACCCAACTCATCCAACTTTTCAGCGGGGGTGATGGCTTCTTGGACTTCCAGAATTTCCTCTTGCAATTTACCGTATACGCCATCAATCGACGGCCAATCAAAGCCAACCTTTCGCACACGATCCTGCACTTTCTGCGACCGTGCCAACGCGGGCAAGGCGATGGGAATACCATTAAGTAGTGAATCAGACGGCAGTTTTCCCTTCTCCACCTTCTTCAATTCTTCCCAATTTTTGACAACCTCGTCGCTATCGGCAACGTCCACATCGCCCCACACATGCGGATGGCGGAATTTGAGCTTGCGATCAATGCCACCGATGACATCGGCAAGGGTAAAATCGCCCCCTTCTTGGGCAATCTGCACCTGCATGACGATGTGGTAGAGCATATCGCCCAACTCTTCGCATAAATTGACAGGATCATCGTTGTCGATAGCATCCAGCACTTCGCTGGCCTCTTCCAAAAAGCCATTGCGTAAACTTTGCGATGTTTGCTCCTGATCCCACGGGCAGCCACCGGGCGCACGCAACACGCCGACCGTCTCCGCCAACGCTTGCAAATCGGATGGCTGGGGCAATGGCGGAATATACAGGCTGGTCAGATGGTCGATATGCGGGCTGCGGTCGATGGCGTAGAGGGGAACTTGTTCAACTTTTTGCTGGTCAAATCCAGCGGCATGGATGAGGGTGACGGGGTGTTCATCGGGATAAACGGCCGTTAATCCCAATTTCAACTCGCCCGCCACACGACGGCTGTACACCTGCGCCAACAGCACAGGCACATCCGCATTCAGCGGCGGATATTGGTACGCGGCCAACTCAATCGCATCGAAAAGTTGCAGCCCATTAAGCGCATCCACCGACAGCGCAGTCAACGATGGTTCAACAAAACTCAAGCCTTCCACTATGCGAATAGAAACATTAGCCTCTTTCGCCGCCTTCACCAATCGCGTCACCGTAGATTCTGCCACAAATGGATGGCCGGGAACAGCATAAACAATGTCCGCATCGGCTCCCATCGCCAATAATTCTTGCACAATCTGGCTGTACACCTCTTCAAAGGTGTCGGCACTGTCATACAAATGGTCAAAACTTTCACGGGTGATGGAAACGGGCAAATCATCAACGGCTGGATGCCGTTTGGTTCGGAAATAGACCGTCCCCGCGCTGGTCAGCACCTCCCACGCTTCTCTGGTTAATAAACGGCCGTTTCCCGGCCCCAATCCTACAACGGTAATCCCCATCTCATTCTCCCTCAACTCGCTCGTTCCACGCTCCGCGTGGAATGAAGATCAGGACGCTCTGCGTCCCTGAACGCAAAGCGTTCACTCCCGCATTCCCACGCAGAGCGTAGGAATGAGACTTCTGTAGGGGCGACCCTTGTGGTCGCCCTTAAATGGGCAGGCACAAGGCCACGCCCCTACTCGATCATATATTTCCAAAGCAAAAAGGCGAGATAAGAATCTCGCCTAAAGGCATAAGCCATCGCCCATTATTAGATGAACGATGCCTTATAAATAATAAACCAATCGAAAAAACGTTCTAACGTTTGGTGTATGTTGGTGCTTTACGCGCACGTTTCAAACCAGGCTTTTTGCGCTCTTTCACACGCGCATCTCGTGTCATATGACCTTTCTGGCGCAACACTGTACGCAAATCTTCGTCATATTTCACCAATGCGCGAGCAATACCAAGCCGCACAGCACCAGTTTGTCCGCTCTGACCGCCACCACTGATGAGTACGCTGATATCAGCCTTTCCCATCAATTCAGTGTCAACCAAGGGGCCGTTCAATGTTAAAACATCGCCATAACGGGGGAAATAATCTTCCACAGAACGGCCGTTTACAGTGAACACGCCACTGCTTTCTTCATCTAAGATAAGGCGTACACGTGCAGAAGCACGTTTGCGACGACCAATACCTTCGTAATACAGTCTTGAATCTGACATTAAAATCTCCCTATAATTCCATGGCTACAGGATTATGCGCCCCATGGGGATGCTCCGTTCCTGTATACACTTTCAGCTTCTTGAACATCTTACGACCCAATTTATTCTTGGGCAACATCCCTTTAACAGCCAATTCTATCGGCCGCGTCGGGAATTTAACCAGTTGGTCACGCAAGCTGATCTCTGATAACCCACCAGGGTAACCAGAGTGCTTATAATACATTTTTTGATCGAGGCGCTTGCCAGTCACCACAAATTTATCAGCGTTAATCACAACGACATAATCGCCACAATCAACCGATGGGCTAAAAATCGGCTTATGCTTTCCGCGCAAAATGGCCGCAATCTGGGTGGATAAGCGTCCGAGCGTTTGCCCTTCTGCATCTACCACAAACCATTTACGTTCCACCTCAGCCGGCTTTGTTACATATGTTCTCATTTTTCATCATCCTCGTATGTCACATCAACCAGATACAACCCATGAGCAGGTGCGACGGCGGCCGAACGACCACGATCCTGTGCTTGCAAAACTTCAATAAACTGCCCCACTGTCCACTCCCCTCTTCCAACCATCACCAAACTACCGACAATACTGCGTACCATACGGTAAAGAAAAGCGTTGGCCTTAATAGAGAAAATCAACAACTCCCTATCCATCCGCCATTGAGCGGCGAACAGTTCACGAGTCGTGATATTTCCCTGTGGGGGCTGTCCAAAAGTGGCAAAATCTTGTACACCTATTAGCGTCATTGCCGCCTGATTCATCTTGTCTATCGCCAGTGGCTGTCTAACATGCCAACTGCGATAGCGACGAATAGGGCTGCGAACGGCCGTGTTGTAAATGTGATACTCATAAGCTCGTTGCCGCGCATCATAACGCGGGTGAAAATCGAGCCTAGTTTCATTTATTTGTAAAATAACAATATCTTTCGGCAAATTAACATTGATTGCACGCTGTAATTTCTCAACACCGTGCCGCCAATCTATTTCAAAACTAATAACCTGCCCTTGCGCGTGAACCCCTGTATCAGTTCGTCCCGCGCTGCTGATTGTTACCGGTTGATGAACGACAGTGTAAAGCGCATTTTCTAATTCACCCTGAACAGTCTGCTGCACCGCTTGGCGTTGATAGCCTGCATAAGCGGTGCCGTCATACTCAATCAAGGCGCGATAACGCGACAATTTACCCCTCGTCCTCTTGATCTACTAACGACAAAATTGCCATATCGGCGTTATCGCCATTACGCTTCCCGATTTTGATTATCCGTGTGTATCCACCCGGACGGTCACTGTACTGAGGAGCGATGTCGTTGAATAAGTGTCTCACTACGTCAATCGTTTCAATCTCGCCATCTTCATGTTCGATATTGCGATAACGTGGCAAACGTGCTGCTGCCAATCGGCGGGCATGCACTTCAGAAGCAGGGTTATTTGCTCCTTTGACAATGCCACGCTTGGCAAGCGTAATCATTTTTTCTGCCGCTGGCCGAATCGTGCGGGCTTTGGCTTCCGTCGTGAAAATTTGACCGTTGCAGATTAAATCGGCAACCAAATTTTGACGCAATGCCTTCCGATGGGATGAACTGCGTCCCAATCGGCGACCATGTACTCTATGTCGCATTGTGCTATCCTCTCAAAACGGCTCATGATTCGAAGAATCCGCCGTCTGTAATAAACCTATTCGGTTTCCTCTTCTTCTTCGTCTTTCAAGAAACCTTTCACACGAAGCTGCGCTCTAAGCTCGTCCAACGATTTTTCACCGAAGTTACGAATCGCTAACATCGTCTCTTCCCCTCGTTCAAGCATATCAAGCATTTCACCAACTTTGGTAATGCCCGTCCGCTTTAAAGAGTTGAACACTCGCACACTCAGATCCAATTGTTCAATCGGTGTGTCGTATAATTCGTTGGGGATAATGCCAACTTCTTCCACGACCTCTTCTTCTGGTGCAAATGTTTCTTCACTAACACCACCAATCGGAACAAGGTATTGAGCCATAATTTGGGCTGATTTCGCCAGTGCATCTTCGGGGCGGATGGAGCCGTCTGTCCAAATTTCCATAACCACAAGATCGAAATCTGCATCTTGACCAACGCGGGTTTTCTCCACATCAAAGCTCACACGCCGAATCGGGCTAAAAATAGCATCGACTGGCAGTTCGCCAATGGGTAAACGACCACGTTCTTCAGAGCGGGAATATCCACGCCCCGTCTCGGCCATCATCTCAATCTCCAAAAATGCACCATCAGAATCGACTGTCAACAAGTACAAGTCGGGGTTGATGATGTCTACTTCTGGCGGCGTTTGAATATCAGCGGCGGTGACTACGCCAGCACCATTGATTTCCAAACGTAAACGAGCGGTATCTGCTCCATCGTGTAATTTAAGACGCAATTGCTTGATATTAAGAATCAATTGCATCATATCTTCACGAACAGATGGGATAGCGGAGAATTCGTGCGGCACGTCGGTCACACGAATAGACGTTATCGCTGCACCAGGCAATGAGGAGAGCAATACACGACGGAGTGAATTCCCCATCGTGATGCCAAAGCCTCTTTCCAACGGGCCAACAATAAAACGGCCGTATTCTTCCGACATAGCCGTGCTTTCAATTTTAGGTAATACTAAATTACTAATCGCCACAATCACTACCTCCCTCTAAATATGTTATATACATGAATCTATTCACAAACATTAGCGAGAGTAGTATTCAACGATTAATTGCTCATTCAAGGAAATATCAATGTCTTCGCGGGTAGCCATATTTACGACCGTACCAGTAAGACTGTTTCCATCAACCGTCAGCCAGCTTGGCACACGACGATCATCAATTTCTTGACGTAATGTCTTGAAATATGTTTTCTGCGAGCTTTGTGAACGAATCGTGACGGTGTCACCAGCGGAAACGAGTGCGGATGGCACATCGGTTTTACGGCCGTTTAACATGATATGACCATGATTAACCAACTGCCGCGCTTGCGCCCGTGAATCAGCCATACCCATACGATAAACGACGTTATCCAGACGACTTTCCAATAAGATCAACAAATTAGAACCCGTCAAGCCAGGACGACCCGCTGCACGTTTGAAATAGCGAGAGAACTGACGCTCAAACACACCGTAGATACGACGTGCCTTTTGTTTTTCACGCAATTGCAATAAATAATCCGAAGCGCGTCCACGACGGAACTGCTTCTCACGGCCGTGCTGTCCCGGAGGGTACGCACGCCGATCATACGAACATTTGGGGGACATACAACGAGACCCCTTCAAAAACAGCTTTTCGCCTTCACGACGACAAAGCCTACATACTGGACCAGTATATCTTGCCAACTTGAACCTCCATCATTTTACAAAATGAATGTTTCTTAGAAAGGTTTACGGGCGTGGCCGACCGTTCATCCCTTTCACTATACCAACAGCAAGGCAAGTAAACTTGCCTTGCTGTAAATCACATATTTAGCTGTTCCCAAGCAACGCGCAGATCAAACGCGGCGTTTCTTGGGCGGGCGGCATCCATTGTGCGGTACGGGAGTGATGTCACGAATAGACGTAACTTTCAGACCAGCACCTTGCACACCGCGAATGGCAGCTTCACGTCCAGGGCCTGGCCCTTTCACAATGACAGCTACCTCTTGCATACCGTTATCCATCGCAATTTTGGCGGCGTTGCCGCTGGCGATACGGGCTGCATAAGGGGTGTTTTTACGCGACCCCTTAAAGCCGACTGTACCACCGCTGGCCCACGTCACTGCGTTGCCATTGGTATCGGTAATCGTAATAATCGTATTATTAAAGGTGGCAAAAATATGTACCTGACCTTTAGGAATTACTTTTTTTATTTTTTTACGTTTCGTTTCTCTTCTACGTCCCATGATATTTCCCTCAGATTTTATGCACCCTTACGACGGCCGCGGCCTGCGACAGTTTTCTTGGGGCCTTTACGTGTACGCGCATTTGTTTTTGTGCGTTGACCATGCACTGGCAAATGGCGGCGATGGCGTAAACCACGATAGCAACCAATCTCAGTCAGGCGTTTGATATTAAGCGCGGTCTCACGACGAAGATCGCCCTCGACAATATAGTCACTGCTAATGACGTGACGTAAACGAGAGACCTCAGATTCTGACAGGTCTTTCACTCGCGCATCTGGGTTTACCTCTGCTTTTGCCAAAATCTTTTGGCTTGAGGTGTTACCAATACCATAAATATAAGTTAAGCTAATTACTACCCGCTTGTTACGCGGGATGTCGGTGCCGGCAATACGTGCCATAGTTCCTCCGAATTAGTAGTCAGTGTCGAATACCCAGCACCCTGCTGAGTACCGAACGATGTAACTGTCTACCAATAGTCGTTTTATCCTTGTCGTTGTTTATGGTTGGGGTCTACACAAATAACCCGCACAATGCCCTTTCGCTTAATAATTTTGCATTTTGGACACCGTTTTTTAACAGACGATGATACTTTCATTTTAATACTCCTGGTCTGAACAGTACGCACGAAACGACAAACGGCCGTTTTACCTACATCAAACCAACTTCTTCATTCACTCCCTACAGGAGGTTTTTCTTGTCAAGGAAAATTCGCAGTGAAGCGACTGGCGATTGTACCAGTTTTTTCGTAACCGCCCACATAGTAGTGGACTAGATTACAGCAACGATTAACTCGCTGCCTTTATCGCTCCAATCAAAGCCTCTTGAACATCATCAACAGGCTGATCTCCATTGATCTCCACAACCAGCCCTTGCTTGCCATAATAATCAAGCAAGGGTTGCGTTTGTTCACGGTAAACACGCATACGGGTTTTGATGGTCTCTTCGTTATCGTCAGCCCGTCCCTCGATGATTGATCGCTTCAACAGACGTTCCACAAGAACGGCCGTTTCCACATGAATATGCGGCACAATGTCAATCTTGCTTCCCCACTCATCCAACATCAGCTTCAAAGCAACCGCCTGTGCTGGTGTACGGGGGAAGCCATCAAGAATAGCCCCATTCTCACAATCAGGTTGAGATAACCGGTCACGAACCATCGCCACCGTCACCTCATCAGGAACCAACTCGCCCTTATTCATATAAGTACGCGCCAATTTACCTAATTCAGTGTTGTTTTTAAGGTTATAACGGAACAAATCACCAGTAGAAACTTGTTCTAACCCTAAGGCTCGTACCAATAACTTTGCCTGTGTGCCTTTTCCAGCACCAGGCCCGCCCACCAAAACCACATATGTCATTATTTTGTAAATCCTTCGTAATGACGCATAAGCAATTGAGATTCCAACTGCCGCATCGTATCAATTACGACACCAACAACAATGATAAGACCAGAACCTTGCACAACTAGCGCGTTCTGTAATCCCTCAATGTTCAAAATCATGCCAAGAATAGCGAGAATACCTGGTAATGTCGCAATGACACCCAAAAATACAGCACCAGCTAATGTAATTCGTCGTACAACAGCCATCAGATAATCATCAGTACGCTTACCCGGACGAATACCCGGAATAAACCCACCTTGACGTTGCAGAGTTTGTGCCAAATTCTGCTGTTTCACCATCACATCTGTATAGAAGAAGGTGAAACCTACAACTAAGAAGAAATAGACAGACCAATACGCAAAAAATTGGACTGGCGCATCTTGCGGTGAAGCAACCGCGCTGAACGAACTGACAGAGGTCGCAATGCGATCAACAAAGCTACCACTGCCTGTCACAAATAACGCAGCAATTAGTGGCGGGAAGGTCAAGAACGATTGAGCAAAGATAATCGGGATCATACCAGCCGTGTTCACACGAAGCGGTACATGGCTGCTTTGTCCCTGATATACTTTACGTCCACGCACACGCCTGCCATACTGCACAGGTATGCGTCGCTGCCCCTCTTGAATATATACAATGACCAACACCGTAGACAACATCACCACAATGAAAGCAACCGTTGTAAAGATGCGTGCTGTCATATCATCCATCGCAAAAATACGGGAGACATTTGGCAAAATACCAGAAACGATGCCGCCGAAGATAATCAATGAGATACCTTGGCCAATACCATCTTCGGTAATCAATTCACCCAACCAGATGGCAAACATCGTACCGCCAAGCATGGCGAACAATGTAACCATTGTGGGCAAAATGTTATCAGCACTCATGCCAAAGTGAGGCATAAGTTGTTCCAAACCACCAGGTAAGCTGAAGCCAATCAAACGAATTTGACCAACCGCCTGCAAAAATGCCAACGGAACGGTCAAATAGTAGGTCAGCTTATTCATCTTATTACGCCCAGTCTCACCTTCGGTGGACAATTCCTGCAATTGCGGAATGATGGGTGTTAATAACTGGATGATAATGGAGGCTGTGATATATGGGTACACACCCATCGCCATCACAGAGAAGTTGCGAACAGCACCGCCAGACAACAGATCGAGGAAGTTAATAACCGCGTTGCCGCTTTCTTGTGTGCTGAATGCCATCCACGCTTCCAGATCGACACCAGGAACAGGGATATTTGCAACCAAACGGTAGACAACTAACAGTCCGACTGTATAAAGAATGCGTTTCCGCAAATCGGGCAAGCTGAACGCGGTAAGTACAGATTCAATCATGATTTATTCTCCAAACACTTTACAAAGTGCCACTTAGCTGAGAGCAATAATCTCTACTGTACCACCAGCCGCTTCAATTTTTTCTTTGGCTGAGGCAGAAAAACGGTGCGCCTTGACGGTTAAGGCTACAGAAAGTTCGCCACTACCCAAGACAACAACGGGATCGGTCACTTTTTTAAGAAGACCAACGGTCGTTAATATCTCAGGCGTTACGTCAGCACCATCAAAATCAAATTGAGCCAATTGTTCTAAATTAACAGGCTTATAATAAATCTTGCGTATATTAGTGAAACCGCGTTTGAACGGCAAACGACGAGCAAGTGGAAGCTGACCACCCTCAAAATAGGGGCCTTTGCCACCACCACTACGCGCTCCTTGACCCTTGGTACCCCGACCAGCAGTTTTACCCTGCCCAGCGGCGATACCACGACCCACTCGCTTACGCTTTTTCTTTGCACCAGAATTCGGGCGCAGATCGTGTAATTTCATGTTAATTAACCTCTTCCACAGACACTAAATGTCTGACTTTGTGAACCATACCACGAATAACCGGATTATCATCATGCTCTTTAATCTGATTTAATTTGGTAAATCCCAATGCTCTGATTGTTCTTTTTTGGCTCTTGTTATATCCAATCGCGCTTTTCTTGTAGGTAACATTTATCTTGCTCATTACTTACGACTCCAGAAAGGCGCAACCGTCTTCGGATCAACACCGCGATCAGACGCGATCTGTTGAACACTCTTCAACTGTTGCAAACCATTCAATGTGGCGTGCAAAATGTTCAATGTATTTGCACTACCCAATGATTTGGACAAAATATCATTGTAGCCTGCGGCTTCAATGACCTGACGGACTGCACCGCCAGCAATAACACCCGTACCAGGAGAAGCTGGTTTCAACAAAACTCGCGCCGAACCATGCACACCCATCACTTGGTGAGGAATAGTGCTGCCAACCATCGAAACTGGACGCATATTTTTACGCGCGGATTCCAATGCTTTACGAATCGCATCTGGAACAGTCCGTGATTTGCCGACACCGATAGCTACATTCCCTTTGTTATCACCAACAACGACGGAGACGCGGAAGGCGAAACGCCGACCACCCTTCACCACTTTGGCAACACGGGTAATATCAACAATACGTTCATCGAATTCATCCCGGTCTTTGTCCCGGAATGAACCTTGTTGTCGTCTTTGACCCATTCTTATCTCCTTAGAATTTAAGGCCGCCCTCACGAGCGCCTTCGGCCAGAGCCTTCACTCGACCATGATACAGATAACCGCCACGATCAAAAACAACAGTTTCGATGCCAGCATCTAAAGCTCGCTCGGCAACAGTTTTGCCAACGAGTTCTGCTTGTTCTTTTTTCGTCTTCCCATCCAAATCAGCAACAACCTTTTTATCGACGGTGGATGCAGAAACTAAGGTCGTCCCTGCAACATCATCAATAACTTGTGCGTAGATTTGATCAAGACTACGAAAAACATTGAGCCGCGGCCGAACGGCCGTTCCTGAAATTTTACGGCGTATACGGCGGTGGCGGCGTATACGCGCTTTGCGTGATTTAATTGCCATAACAATACCCCCTTATACCTTGCCAGCCTTGCCAGCTTTACGACGAACATATTCGCCATCATAACGAATCCCCTTCCCCTTGTACGGTTCCGGTGGACGCTTCTTACGGATTTGGGCTGAAATTTCACCCACAACCTGCTTATCAATCCCTGTTATAATAATCGTCTTACTCCGATCCTCAACCTCAAATGCAACATCAGCTGGCGGATCAAAATAAACAGGGTGAGAATAACCAACGCTCAACTCAAGCCTTTTGCCATTGACGGCGGCACGATAGCCAACTCCTTCAATACGCAATATCTTTTTGAAGCCATCGCTTACACCAATCACCATATTATTCAGTAATGCACGGGTAAGACCATGCAAAGCCCGATCTTCACGAGACTCACTGGCACGTTTGACAGATAAAACACCGTCATCCAGTTGAACACTCATGTGTGGGTGAAAGGTTTGTGTCAAAGACCCTTTAGATCCTTTGACCGTAATTGCCGAACCCTTTTGCTCAAAAGTAACACCTTTTGGCAAAGTGATTGGCATTCTACCTATACGAGACATAGAAAACCTCCCCTACCAGACCTTGCACAGGACTTCGCCACCAACGCCTTTGCGTCGTGCTTTCTGCCCTGTCATCATACCCTGCGGTGTCGTCAAAATGGCGATACCCATGCCACTCAACACCCAAGGAATTTCACTTTTACCAACATATACACGACGACCTGGTTTACTCACACGCTCCAAACCTGTAATAACAGAGCGGTAATGACG
>Ga0164318_10004558_pt1 | contig 13332 bp, 9 predicted proteins | sample GuaBasSedimGuay9_FD_113734 | JGI IMG/M metagenome (GOLD analysis project Ga0164318, IMG submission 113734) | Subseafloor sediment microbial communities from Guaymas Basin, Gulf of California, Mexico - Guay9, Core 4571-4, 0-3 cm | ecosystem: Environmental > Aquatic > Marine > Hydrothermal vents >...
CCGCCGATTTAAGAAGCGGTGATGTCGTTTCTTTGACCGGGCCGCTGGGTGCGGGTAAGACATGCCTGATACGAGGTATTGCCGCCGGACTGGGCATTGACGAAAACGATGTCCGATCACCGTCATTCACGCTGGTAAATGAAATGTATGGTAAAATGCCGCTGTACCACTTCGATCTGTACCGTATGAAAAAAATCGATGAACTGTATGAGATCGGATGGGATGACTATATGATGCGCGATGGTGTCACGGTTGTCGAATGGGGCGAAAAGGCCGAAGATATGTTGCCCGTGGAAAGCATTTTCATCAATATCGAAATTATTTCGGAAAATCAAAGGCGGATATCCATATCATCGCCGGAGCCCGAGGAAAAGTGAATAATGGCATCAGGAAAAAATATCATACTTGCAATCGACAGTTCCACGTCAAGCTTGCGAGTGGGATTGGCGGTTGAACCGGGTCTGTTATATAGCGCCATAAACAAGGATCGTTACCGCCATGCAGAATTTATTTTTGGGCTTATCGAAGATGTAATCCGGGAGGCAGGCATAAAAAAGGCCGATATCGATGCCATTGTAATATCGACCGGGCCGGGTTCTTTTACCGGTCTGCGGGTTGGAATGGCAACGGCGAAAGCGCTGGCGATCTCGCTTGAAATTCCCCTCGTGGGTATCTCGATTTTTTCCGCAATAGCCGGACGATTGTACCGTGAGCATGGAAAAACGGCCGTACTGGTTCCCTCGAGACGGAACGAATATTATCTTGGTGTGATCGATGCGGAAAAATTTGATGACAGGTCGATTTCGGTTGTAAAAACCGTTGAGCTGGGAAGCATCTCGGGTATTCCTTCCATGCTTGGGATCGAGTGTGATCCCGCCGAGCTGGATATTCCCGATGTCAGGAAATTATTCGATCAGGATTTTCAAATGAGCATAGACGATTTCATTAAAAGCGGAGCGGTCAGGCTCGGTTTGGTCGGCGGTGATGATATCCCCCGGTTGGAGCCGTTATATATACAGGAATTTAAGGCCGGGAAGATAAAATGAGCGAGTCCATCAGGGCAAAAGTAAATAATCTCACGATACGGCCGATGACCTCGTCCGATGTGACGAAAATCGCACTTCTGGAGATCGAAATTTTTCCTGATCCGTGGCCCGTGGCGGCCTTTAATTTGGAGCTCAATCAGCCCGACCGCGGAGTATTGGTGGCTGAAAGTGACGGTGTGATAATAGGTTACGCGGCATATATAACAACTTTCGGGGAGGCGCACCTGACCAATATTGCGGTGACTCCGGCTTATCGGGGAAAAAATATTGCCAAATTATTATTAAATAGTATCTTGGGAATCGCAAGGGAAGCCGAGTGCGAGTATATTTTCCTTGATGTGCGGCCGAGTAATACGGCCGCGATTGAATTATACAGGAAATACGGTTTCCAGGATTTATATCGGCGGCCCGATTATTATCATAATCCGGTTGAGGATGCGAATGTTATGGTAAAAAATCTCAGGGAAGAAGACAGCCAAAATGGACTGGTTTAAAAAGGCCAAATCCGGTTTAACCGGAAAAGAAAAAAAAGAAATACCTGATGGGCTCTGGTCGAAATGTCCCGAATGCGGCGAGATCATATATACCAAGCAGCTTGAAGAGAGCCTCTGGGTTTGTCCCAATTGCGAATACCACTTCAGAATCCCCAGTCACAAATACATAAGGATGATCCTGGACAACGGCGAATTGCAGGAATATGATGTCGATCTTGAATCCAAGGACCCGCTCAGGTTTAAGGATTCCAAGAAATATCCGGATCGTATCAAAGCGGCGCAGGCAAAATCGGGGCTCAAGGATGCAGTTAAGGCCGGTATCGGCAAGATCGATTCGATCGATGTATCGTTTGCCATAATGGAATTCAGTTTTGTCGGCGGTTCGATGGGTTCGGTTGTGGGTGAGAAAATCGCCCGCGCCATAGAACGGGCCATCGAGCGTGAAATACCCCTGATTCTGGTCTCCTGTTCCGGCGGGGCGCGGATGCAGGAAGGTATCCTGTCGCTGATGCAGATGGCAAAAACATCGGCCCTGCTGGCTGTTCTGGCGGGGAAAAAGATCCCGTTTATATCTGTTCTGACCAATCCGACCACGGCGGGTGTCATGGCCAGTTATGCATCACTTGGTGATGTCATCATCGCCGAACCGAAAGCATTGCTGGGATTCGCCGGGCCGCGTGTGATTCAGCAGACTATCGGGCAGGATCTGCCCGAGGGATTTCAATCATCGGAATTTTTCCTTGAGAAAGGATTTCTTGATAAAATCGTCAATCGCTCGCAACTTCGCGAAACATTGATTCTTCTTTTAAAATATTTCCAGAGATAGTTGTCATGGCTGATATAAAGGGTGGCTATTCCTCGGCTCTTGATTTTATTATGAGGCGCGAGCTTTTCGGTATCAAGCTCGGTCTCGAAAATATAACCAGATTTTTGAACAGGATCGATAATCCGCAGAACAGGTTTCCGGCGGTGCATATAGCCGGCACCAACGGCAAGGGATCATCGGCCGTTTTTATCGAATCGATTCTCCGCGAGGCCGGTTATAAAACCGGCATTTTCACCTCACCGCATCTGGTCGATTATCGCGAACGGATCAGGGTCAATGGCCGGCAGATAGAAAAAAAGTATATAACCGAATTTGTAAAAAAGACCCGCGGGATTATTTTGCGTAACAAAATCACATTCTTCGAAACATGCACGGCCCTGGCCTTTTCGTATTTTGCCGAAAAAAAAATCGATATTGCGATTGTCGAAGTCGGCCTGGGCGGGCGTCTCGATGCCACCAGCACGCTGACACCGATATTATCGGTGATTACCGATATCTCATATGACCATACCAATATTCTTGGCGACACCTTGCAGAAAATAGCCTATGAAAAAGCCGGGATTGTGAAACCGGGGGTGCCGACCGTGCTGGGAGTAATGAAACCGGAGGCGCGAAATGAAATCGCCCGTGTCTGCCGTGGGCGAAAGGCGCCGCTGTATTATCTGCGTCCCTCAGATTTTTCGCGCAGCGGCCCGCCGTTCGGTTTTGATTACAGACGCAACGGCACCGGAATGAATGGTATCGATATATCCCTTCCGGGAGAACACCAGATCAAAAATGCCGCCCTGGCGATAAGTGTGATCGAATCACTGAAACCGCTCGGATTTAAAGCAGGACGGCGGCCGATCAGGGACGGTCTGAAAAATGCTGTCTGGCCGGGACGTTTCCAGATAATAAAAAGTGATCACCGGCCCACTCTGATACTCGATGTAGGACATAATCCGGCCGGAATAAAGGCCATGGTCGATTGTTTCAGGGCTCTCTATCCCGGCCGTAAAGCCGATATTGTTATCGGATTTGTCAGGAATAAAAATCTCGAGGAGTCAATACGGTATATTCAACCGATAGTAAGAAGGGCCGAAGTGGTGCGGCTGAAGACACATCGTTCGGCCGAGCCCGAAGAGATCGCCTCGTATTTCAGCAAGGGCAAACAGGTGTCGATATCGGAATCGGTTGTCGAATCATCAAAGATGCTTGTAAAATCAGCGTCAGATGACGATATAATTATTGTCTGCGGCTCTCATTACGCGGTGGGCGATTTTATGGCAAATAAAGACAAGATTTTATGACACCCCAGAAGAAAAACAAAAGCGGCAAGGCAAAAAAGAGCAAAGCCGCATCAAAAAAGAGCACCGACAAGGCAAGTATCGACATTAATGGGGTTCCTTCCGAAAGTCAGAAGCTGTCGCAGATATCAATCGGGAAATCTTCAGATTCCATATTCTGGATCGGTCCCGATGCCCGCTTTTTATTTGTCAATGATGCCGCCTGCAAGAATCTTGGATACACGCGCAAAGAAATGCTGAGCATGTCGGTGTTTGATATCGATCCCAATTTCAACGATGAAATCTGGCCCGGACACTGGGAAAAACTTCGGAAGAACGAGACATTTACAATAGAAAGTATCCATAAGCGCAAGGACGGCTCAACATTTCCGGTCGAGCTTACGCTGAATTACCTTGAATTCAACGATAAACAATATCACTGTGCCCATGCCCGGGACATAACCGACCGGCGTGTAGCCGAAAATGCTCTCAGGGAGAGCGAAGAAAAATTCCGGCTTCTGTCGGAACAAGGGATTCTGGCCATTGTCATTATTCAGGATGGTCAGATAAAATACGCCAATGAAGCGGCCGCCAGATTGACCGGTTATTCCATCGAGGAGATGCTGGCCTGGGATGCTGATGAATTTGCCAAAGCGATTCATCCCGACGACCGCGCCTTTGTGATGGAGCAGGCCGGCAAAAAACAAAGGGGAGAGTCCAATGTCGTCAGTCATTACGCCTATCGGACGATAGACAGGTCGGGCAGACAAAAATGGGTCGATCTGTATTCAAAAACGGTTACCTTTGCCGGGAAGAATGCAGATTTTGTCTCACTGGTCGATGTTACCGAGCGCAAGGAAGCCGAGGATATTCTTAAAAAGGCGCATCATGAGCTGGAGTTTCTCGTCGAGGAGCGAACGGTCGAGCTGACCAAGGCCAACCGGCTTCTCAAACGCAGGATTTTCGATCTTTACACCATCTTCGAGTTGAGCCGCAACTTCAATGCGGTCCTGAATTACGAGACCCTTCTCGATTCCTTTGTCCTGACCTCCCTTGGACAGATGGGGGCGGCCAAGGCGGCTCTGTATTTGCCGCGCCAGTACGGCAGTAAGAATTTCTATATCACGCGTGTAAAAGGATCCCCGCCGTTTCCGCGGGAAGAGATCATCATCGATCCCGAAGGCGAACTTGGTAAATACATCACCGCCTACAATCGCCCGATATATATCGGTGATATTTCAAAGAAGCTTCCGGATTCACAAGAGCTTTTCTTTATAGAATATTTTGAAAACGGGCTGGTCGTTCCATTGATTTTTCAGACAAAATTACGCGGGATTCTGATTATATCGCAGAAGGAATCGGGGCAGCGTTTTCTTGATGAAGATATCGAGTTTCTTTCGATTCTTGCCAATCAGACGGCGGTGTCAATCGAGAACGCGCGTCTTTATGAGTCCGAGAAAGAGACACTTGATAAACTGCAAAAAACGCAGAAGCTGTTACTGCAGACCGAACGCCTGGCGGTCGCCGGGGAATTATCCGCCAAGATAGCGCATGAAGTGAATAACCCCTTGAGCATTATAAAGAACTACCTGCAGCTTCTCGAACGGCAGAACGATTCTCCGGAAAAAGTCAAAGAATATACTAATATTGTCGGGCAGGAAATCGATAGAATTACTATGATAGTCCGGCAATTGCTCAACATTAACCGTCCCATGCGGATAAAGTTCCATAGGACCAATCTGTATGTGGTCATGAAAGAAGTTTTATCACTGATGAATCGGCAACTGGAGAATGCCGGTATCAAGGCGCTGGTGGAGGTGGAGGAACCGATGCCCGAGATTATGGCCTGGTCGGACGGAATCAAGCAGGTATTTATGAACCTGCTTCTTAATGCCCGCGATGCCATGCCCGATGGCGGTGAAGTCTCCGTCAAAATGTCATCGCAGGAATACAAGGTACAGGTACTCATTCAGGACAGCGGATCAGGTATCGACCCGAAGCACATCCCGTATATATTCGAGCCGTTTTATTCCACCAAGGCTGACGGCAGCGGCTCCGGTCTGGGGCTTTCGGTCAGTCGCGGTATAATCACCAATCACAGCGGGACCATCGAATTTTTCAATAACAAGAAGGGCGGTTGTTTTAAGGTGGAATTGCCCATTGATCAAGAGGAAGAAGAATATGAGTGGCGGATCTGAGAAAATACTTGTTATCGATGACGAAACCCGTATGTGCGATTCGCTTTATGAGTTGTTCTCCAACAGCGGCTATGATGTTACCACGACCAAATCTTCGACCAATGCCATAAATCAGATCAAAAAGAATAAGTATGATCTTATTATAACGGATATCAAGATGCCGGAATATTCCGGCCTGGATATACTGAAAACCGCCAAAGATGTCGATCCCGAGACGATTGTCATCCTGATGACCGGGTATGCATCTCTCGAATCTTCGCTGGAGGCCATAAAAAACGGGGCCTTTGAATACTTGTTGAAGCCGGTCGAATTTTCACAGCTTGAAATCTCGGTCAAACGCGGTCTTGAAATCAGGCAGGCCAATATAGAAAGAAAACGATTATATGATGATTTAAAGATGTCGAATCTGAATCTCAATAATCGCCTTCAGGAAATCAATGCATTGTATGAAGCCGGACGGTCGCTGGCTCATACGATCGAACTGAATGATCTTCTGCGGAAGATAGTCAAGCTCGCGGCCGGGGTGACTCAGGCCGAGATCGCCTCGCTCATGCTTATAAACCCTGGTAGTGAATACCTGACGATAGAATCCTCGATTGGTCTGGATCCCAAACTGCCCGGGACAGTCAGGCTCCCGATCGGCTCGTCGATTGCAGGTTATGTGGCCAAGAGCGGCTCCCCGCTAATTATTAAGAATGTCGAGAAGGACAAGCGTTTCAAGCGTATTAACAAGGAGCGCTATTCTTCGGCATCGCTCCTGTGCGTCCCGCTTAAAGTTTCCAACAGGGTTCTCGGTGTTATAAACATGGCCAATAAAAAGGACGGCCAGGTTTTCAACAAGCACGATCTTAAACTGCTGACCACATTTGCCTCGCAGGCCGCGGTTGCCATCGATGATGCCCGTCAATTCGAAGACAATCTGAGAAAATTGAATGAGTTCTCGGTGTTGTTCGAATTGTCCAGAAAATTATCCTCGGTCGGTTCGGTTTCGGCAATGCGAAACGCTGTTTTCGAGTATATGAAAAAACTTATGCCGATAGATTTTGCACTATGGTTCGAATGGCAGCCGGTGTCCAATAATCTAAAACCGGTTGGAGCCACCGGCACCAAAATACCGCTGACCGACAGCGGTTCGATAAATCTCGAATTGATCAAATCGGATGAGGTAATACTTGAGGATATGGATCTGGATAAGCTCGATATCGATGATATCAAGGCCTTTTCGACCCGGCTGAGAGAAAAGATAAGTGAGTGCCCGGCTTATCCGAAGCCGGGTCCGAATTTTACGGCTTTGCCGGTAATCCAGGAAGGTGTTCTCAAACATATATTTTGTATCGGATCCGGGAATGAGCATCCCTATACAAAACAGGAAGTGTCGCTGGCCAGGCTGGTAATATCTCAGGCCTCGGGGCTTTACGAAAGAGAAAAGGCACTTCTAAACGCCACCCGGCTGTTGACCATGGGTAATATGATTTCCGAGATATCTCATGACCTGCGCAAGCCGTTGACCAATATCAAAGGGTGGATACAGATACTGGGCGAAAAATGGCCGCAGGTAGTCGAAGATACAAAATTCTATGGAATGGTCGAGGAAGAAATCCATCGTCTCAATGAACTGGTGACGGAACTGGTCGATTTCTCCAAGCCGCATAAATATGAAACTGAGATCCGGGATATCAGGACTATTATCAGGCGCGCCGCGGAATTTGTAGGTCCGGAACTGCGAAAGAAACATATAAAATTCGAAGAGTATTACGAGGATGCCGAATATGAGATCGCGCTGAACAGGAACCAGATTCTCGAAGTTTTCCTTAATCTGTTTTTGAATGCCATCGATGCCCTGGATGAAAACGGTTCTCTAAAAGTCATGGGGAAAATCAGTCGCCCGTCATTTAAAAATGCGGATTACCTGGCCATTATCATAAGTGATACCGGGCACGGCATAAAAAAAGATAACCTGGCAAAGATATTTGATAGATATTACACAACCAAGGATACCGGCACCGGCCTGGGGCTGGTTGTTGTCGAGAGAATCATTGCCGCACATGGGGGTACCCTCGAGGTGAAATCGGAATTCGGGGAAGGGACTGATTTCATTATTTATTTTCCAATTTGATAACTGCAAAATTATGCAAAAAATAGCATAATTTTTGCCAAAAGCGGTTGATTTTTCGTTTTTATTGACGATAGATATAAAAACTGCAAAAGATTACATATATGGCAAAAGAGAAAATAAAAATTCTGATTATCGATGACGACCCCAAGGTCTCATGGATTCTTTCCGAGGGGCTGTCATCCGGGATGGAGTTTGTCTCGGCGCGCGACGGTATCGAGGGAATTCAGATGGTTTCTACCGAGAAACCGGATCTGATTCTTCTTGATATAAAGATGCCTGGTATGAACGGGCTGGAAGTCCTGGAAAAATTGAACAGGATGCCTTCCCGTCCGGAAGTCATTATGCTTTCGGGACACGGTGAAACGAAGAATATTGTTCATTCGATGCATCTTGGAGCGGCCGAGTTCATCAACAAGCCGTTTGATGTCAAAGAAGTCGAGATCCACATCAATACCGTTCTTGAGAAAAACAGATTAAAGCAGGAAGTCAAGACCTTAAGGACCGAGCTCAAATCACGAAGTCAGTATGATCAATTTATTGGTGATTCTCCCAAGATGACGCAGGTAAAAAACATTATCGAGCAGGTCGCCGATTCCGAACTGACGGTCCTGATCCGCGGCGAGTCCGGTACCGGTAAAGAGATTGTCGGACGTATGCTACATACGCTCTCCGGGCGTTCCGAAGAGCAGTTTACCAAGGTCAACTGCGCCGCCATACCGCGTGATCTACTCGAGGCCGAATTGTTTGGTTATGAAAAGGGTGCTTTCACCGGTGCTCATAAGACCAAGCCGGGGCGATTTGAGGTTGCCAACAAAGGCTCGATTTTTCTTGATGAGATAGGCGACATGCCGATGGAACTGCAATCAAAACTTCTTCAGGTGCTGGAACAGCAGGAATTTGTCCGCGTCGGCGGAATAAATAATATTCATGTCGATGTGAGGATTATCTGCGCCACCAATAAGAATCTTGAGGAAGCCATACAACGGCAGCAGTTCCGTGATGACCTTTTTTACAGGCTGAATGAGATCACAGTATTTCTTCCTCCGTTGCGAGAGCGCCCCGAGGATATCCCGCTTTTGGTAAAATATTTTCTTGACCGCTATAACAGTCTTTATGATAAAGACTACCCGGAGCTATCATCCGAGGCCATGGCGCGTATGGCCGATTTTTCCTGGCCGGGCAATGTCCGTCAACTGGAAAACCTGATAAAGCAGATCGTCGTCCGGGGCGACGAATCTATTATCGGGGATCTGCTATCGACCGGTATTACCTCGATCAACCCGGTTGCCTCGACGGTCGGAGATGCCGAAGTTGAGATGAGTGAGGAATTGGTTAATTCTTATTCTCTTAAAAAACGCGTCGGATTTGCCGTAGCCCGGGAAGAGAAAAAACTGATCAGCGAAGTTCTGAACAAAACCAACTGGAATCGTCGAAAAGCCTCGGAGCTTCTGGAAATAAGTTACCGCTCGTTATTATATAAAATCAAGGAATATAACCTGAATAGCAGTAAATAAGCCTACTTGGGGTATGACCTCCATTTGTCAACTTTGATATTGTTTTTCACCATTTCCGCAATATATTGCACACTTTAAAAATGTGGATAACCATTATTGGATAACACTATCTATTTAATGCTTAGACCATCTCTTGTTTGACATATAACCATCCTGTATAAATCACAAACTGACTGTTTTCTAATGTAATTCTTATGTTTTATACACGGTTTTTGCGGGGGTGGAATGAAAATTGCTTTATTAATGGAAGATAAATAATATTAAACAACGAGCTTACTTAAGAAACGCATGGACAGCAAAACAAACAGAACAGAAACAATTGCCAGATTTGCCGATCTCATCAACTATGAATTGAGACGAGCCGAGCGTTATCGGATCTTTTTATCACTAGTTGTTATCAATCTCGGCCCGATAATCGAGCTTGGAGGCAATGGTTCTTTAAGCAAGGATGCTGATAAAGAACAATTTCTCGGCGATTTATTTGAGGTGCTCAGGGGTTCTGTCAGGGAAGTTGATTTGATATCGGGATATGGCGACACGAAGATTGGTTTGCTGCTGCCTGAGACCCCTCGTCAGGGAGCGGAAGCGGCTGCGCGCCGTATCTCGGAAACACTTTACAGCTTCTGCGGCGATTATTTCAGAAAACCGGCTGATTATCTGGTCCCGGTCGAAATATCCTCGTTTCCCGATGCCGCCGGAGCCCGATCGGTTGCAAGTTATATTGAAGATTTTGCGCGAGTGAACTAAAAGCTTTCAAAACCCCGTTTTCATAGTTTCCATTTAATGGCCGCACGGGGCGGCCATTTTTTTGCAAAAAATAGAGGCGCCACAGGCACCTCTATTTTTATCAGTCGAATCGATTATCTGTATTTACCAGCCCATCAATTGTTCCAGATTGGTATTAAGCTTTTCAACCCGCTCTTCGATATCGATTCGCTTCGTTTTTTCCTTCTCGACAACATCGGATGGTGCGTTTTTTAAGAAGTCGGAATTGGCCAACTTCTTGGATAACTTTTCGAGTTGCGTTTTGAGATTCGCCAGTTCCTTCTCCAATCTGGTTTTCTCGGAGTCGATATTGATCAATCCTTCGAGAGGCACGAAAATTTCCGCCCCAGAGATAATTCCCGAAGCCGACAGTCCCGGCTTTTTGATATCCTCGCCGATATACAGCTTGTTTATTTTGGCCAGCGAACGGAAATAATCCTGATATGTATCCAGTAATTTCCCCATTTCGACATCGGTGATACGGACATGGAGATCCGAGCGTTTACCCGGGGGGACATTCATTTCGGCACGAATCGAGCGGACCGCATTGACCACCGACTGGATGGACTCGAAGGAAGCCTCAAGGGCGTCATCTTTGAATTTCGCCGTTTCCTCCGGCCACGGCCCGAATGTAAGTGTATCTTCCTTGTCCGGGGAAAATTCTTTCATCCTGCCGTTGATTTCTTCGGTAACAAATGGAATAAACGGGTGCAACAGCCGCAATATTTTGTCGAGAACATAGAAGGCGACATCAAGTGATGCTTTCCGGATCGGTTGACCCGGCTGGTCCGGTTTTATCAGTTCAATATACCATGAACAGAAATCGTTCCAGGTGAAACTGTAAAGATTTTTGGCCGCCGCCGAGAGCTTGAACTCGGCGAAATATTTATTTGTCGTCTCGATTGTCCGCTCAAGACGGGAGAGGATCCATTTGTCGACCAGAATGAGATCCTTTTCAGGTATAGTATTGATATCCGGCTTTTCGTCGCCGGTTCTCATCATCACAAATCTTGAGGCCTGAAACAGCTTATTGACAAAATTGCGCCCGATTTCGAATGTATTCTTCGATATCCACGGATCCTGTCCGTCGGGTGTGGCCAGGACCAGCGAAATCCGCAAAGCATCGGCACCGTACTGATCGATTATTTCCAGAGGATCGATACCATTACCGAGCGATTTTGACATCTTGATTCCGTTGGCATCCCGGACTGTGCCGTGTATATAAACATCGTTGAACGGGATCTTACCGACAAATTCATAACCGGCCATGACCATGCGCGCCACCCAGAGAAATATGATTTCCGAGGCGGTTACCAGGACCTTGGTCGGATAAAAATATTCCAGCAGGGGATCTTTATCCGGCCAGCCGAAAGTCGAGAACGGCCACAGCCATGATGAAAACCAGGTGTCAAGAACATCTTCATCCTGGGTAATCTCGGTGCCGCCGCATTTGGGACACTTTTCCGGTTTCGATTCGGCGGCGATGACCTCGCCGCAATCGCAGTAATAAACCGGGATGCGATGTCCCCACCAGAGCTGGCGGGAGATACACCAGTCGCGGATATTTTCCATCCAGTGCAAATATGTTTTTGACCAATAATCCGGGTGAAATTTTAAATCGCCTTTCAGGACCGCCTCTATAGCCGGTTTGGCCAGCGGGGCCATTTTAACAAACCACTGATCAGAGAGATACGGCTCGATATCCTGATGACAGCGGTAACAAGTGCCTACCGCCAGATCATAATTTTCTGTTTTTTCAAGATAGCCCTTTTTATCCAGCTCTTTTATCAGTTGTTTGCGCGCCTCGTAGCGATCCATCCCCTTGAATTTTCCGGCATTGGCATTGAGAGTCCCGTCGTTGTTGAGAATATTGATCTCTTCCAGATCATGGCGTTGGCCGATTTCGAAATCGTTGGGATCATGTGCCGGTGTAATCTTGACCACACCTGTACCGAATTCGGGATCGACATAATTATCGGCGATTATCGGCAGTTCTCGCTCCAGGATAGGCAATATGGCGGTCTTGCCGACATATTTTTTCAGCCGGGCATCCTTGGGATTGACCGCCAGAGCAGTATCGCCCAGCATGGTTTCCGGGCGGGTCGTGGCCACGGTCAGGAACTGATCCGAACCTTTCAGCTTATACTTGATATACCACAGACTACCCTGTTTGTCCTCGTGTTCGACCTCATCGTCGGACAGCGAAGTCTGGCACGACGGACACCAGTTGACAATGCGGTGCCCCCGGTAAATCAGGCCCTTCTCATAAAGATGGATAAATACCTTCAGAACCGCCCGCGACAGTGATTCGTCGATTGTAAACCGGGTTCGCTCCCAGTCGCAGGAACACCCGATCTTTTTCAGCTGATTGAGGATCTGGTCCTTGTTACGATACGCCAGTTCGGTGGTCCGCTCGAGAAACTTGTCCCGTCCCAGTTCGCGCCGGGTGGTGCCTTCCTTCTTCAACTGCTTTTCGACGATGACCTGGGTGGCGATACCGGCATGATCGGCGCCGGGAACCCATTCGGCTTCGAAACCGGACATCCGCTTCTGGCGCACCAGAATATCCTGGATAGTGTTATTCAGGGCATGCCCCAGGTGAAGAATGTCGGTGACATTCGGGGGAGGAATGACTATCGAATAAGGATTTTTATCCTTTTTGATCTCACCTTTAAAATATCCGGCCTTCAGCCAGTCCGCATAAAGCCGGTTCTCGACCGTGGTGGGATCATAAGGCTTGGCCTTGGAATTGTCGTTATTTTTCGTTTTCGTATTCATCTCGCTTTCTTAAAAAAAGAAATAATACCGTAGATATTACGTTTTGTCAAGGCAAGGAATTTTTTAAAATCCTTTATTTTATCTCCGGTATTCGGTATTATAGGATAATATCGACAGAAAAGTTGATTTGGAAAGGATAAACTGAAAATGTCTCATAAATTAGAACCTTTCAACAGGTTAGTGGATGTAATGGCCACCCTGAGGGAGCCCGGAGGGTGTAACTGGGATCGCAAACAGACCCATAAATCACTGCTTCCATACCTGATCGAAGAAACCTACGAAGTTGTCGAGGCGATCGAAAACGAGGATTACGACCACCTTCGCGAGGAA
>Ga0164318_10004559_pt1 | contig 13332 bp, 11 predicted proteins | sample GuaBasSedimGuay9_FD_113734 | JGI IMG/M metagenome (GOLD analysis project Ga0164318, IMG submission 113734) | Subseafloor sediment microbial communities from Guaymas Basin, Gulf of California, Mexico - Guay9, Core 4571-4, 0-3 cm | ecosystem: Environmental > Aquatic > Marine > Hydrothermal vents...
CAGAGAGATCTTCGGTGCTGGCACCTGGTTAGGCAAGAGTGTATTCGGGGCATCTTTTCAACCCTTTACCTTTATGGTTGAGGCCCCCGGCGCCTTTGTCTGCCTGGGTCTGCTGCTTTGTATAATGAATCTGGCTGGAAAGAAGTAAAAAGAAAAAAGGAGAAGTCAGATGGGTGATTATATCCTGCTTGCAATAAGTGCTATACTTGTCAATAACATCCTCCTTATCCAGTACCTTGGCAATTGCCCTTTTCTGGGAGTATCGAAGAAGATGGACACAGCAGTGGGAATGGCCATGGCAGTGGTCTTTGTCCTCGCAATGGCGGGCATTGCGACATGGATCCTGGAGGTTGTTTTCCTGAAGCGATTTGGTCTTGAATACATCAGGACTATTGTATTTATTTTAGTGATCGCGACACTGGTGCAGTTTGTTGAGCTCTTTCTGAAAAAAACCATTCCTGCACTTTATGCAGGCCTTGGTATTTTCCTGCCGCTGATTACTACCAACTGTGCGGTTATGGGTGTGTGCCTGATCAATATCAAAGAAGAGTACAATTTTCTGGAGATGCTTGTTTCTTCAATAGCTTATCCAATCGGCTTTGGGCTTGCTCTGATTTTGTTTGCGGGGTTACGCGAGCGAGTTATCATAGGCAGGGTTCCCGGTCCTATGCAGGATACGGCCATCGGGCTCGTGTTGGCAGGGTTTATGTCCTTGTCTTTTTTGGGCTTTAAGGGAATGATATAGCTTAGTTCAAAAATTACTTGGAACTTCCAACTTTTGCAGGGGTAAACAATGATAGAAGCTATATTCTTTATGCTCGCTTTAGGGAGTATCTCGGGGACAATTTTAGGTATTGCCTCCAAGGTATTTTATGTATGGGAAGACCCGCGGATTGCTCAAGTGGCAGACTGCTTAGCGGGAGCCAATTGCGGGGGTTGCGGCTACACCGGCTGTGATGCGTGTGCTGCGGCCATCGTGGCTGGTGAAGCGCCTGTAAATGCCTGTATTGTTGGGGGGGCGGCCTCTGCGGCAAAGGTGGCTGCTGTCATGGGTGTTGAGGTGGGAGCTGCCGAGCCCCTCACATCGGAAAACACTTGCACAGGTGGATTTCGCGCCCCCGAGAAATACTATTACATGGGTATTAAAGATTGCCGGGCTGCCGCCCTTCTCTATGCGGGGGCAAAGGAATGTGCCGTGGGCTGCCTTGGGTTTGGAAGTTGTGTGAAGGCCTGCCAGTTTGGCGCCCTGAAACTGGGCCCTGAGGGGACTCCGGTGGTTGACGTTGAGAAATGCGTCGGTTGTGGGGCCTGCGAGAAGGCCTGTCCCAAAGGAATCATGCAGGTGCGCACACCGTCAGAACGCATTCTTCATATGAACCTTTCTACCGATCGGCTGGCACCATGCCGCCAGACCTGCCCTGCTGAGATCAATATACCAAAATACATCTGGCACATAAAACGCAAGGAATATGATCAGGCCTATCTTACCATTATGGAACGGAATCCCCTGCCGCTTTCTTGCGGCCGCGTCTGTCCTCATCCATGTGAAGATGCCTGCCGGAGGGCGCTGGCAGACGATCCTGTATCCATCAACCAATTGAAGCGGTTTTGTGCCGACTGGGTAATGAATGAAGGCGTTCAGATCAATATTCCCGTGGCACCAGACACCGGCTACAAAGTGGCGATCGTCGGAGGAGGTCCGAGCGGCCTGTCTGCCGCTTATTTCCTGAGGCGTCTTGGCCACAAGGTGAAGATATTTGAATGGATGCCAAAGCTTGGAGGTATGATATATTACGGCATTCCTGAATACCGTCTTCCCAAAGAGATTCTTGAGAAAGACATCAAGCGCATTTTGGACCTTGGGGTTGAGGTAAAAACAGGCGTCAAATTTGGTCTCGATTTTGATCTTGAATCCCTTGTGGGTGGCGGATTTGACGCAGTCTTACTGACTATTGGGGCCTGGAATCACACCTCGGCCCGTATCCCTGATGAAGACAAGGTCAAAGGGGTTATCCCGGCGACTATTTATCTGAGAAGGCAGGGGCTCGGGGAGCCTAATCCCATCGGAAAAAGGGTAGGTGTGATCGGCGGAGGCAATGTGGCCATGGATGCCTTGCGAACCAGTGTTCGTCTTGGGGCGGAAAAAGTATATTGCCTCTATCGAAGAGAAATAAAAGATATGCCGGCAAACAAGGTTGAAATAGAAGCCTGCAAACAAGAAGGGATTGAGTTTATCACGCTGTGTACGCCAACCAGGTTCATCACCGATGAGGAGGGAAACCTTACCGGTATTGAGTATCTAAAAAACAGACTGGGAGAACCTGATGCCAGTGGCAGGCAGAAGCCCATACCTATTGAAGGATCGGAGACAGTGCTTGAGCTTGACAATTTCGTCCTTGCCATTGGCCAGAAGACCGATTCCGCCTTTGTGGAAGAAGGCAGGGCCGTATCCCGCCTGAAAACCAAAAAGGGCTCAATCCTTGCTGATCTTGATACCCATCAGACTGCCATTCCGTATGTGTTTGCAAGCGGTGACTGTGCAGGGCCTCCTGGACTTCTCGTCGCAGCCATTGGGGCCGGAAGGCGGGCCGCCAGGGGGATTCATAAGTATCTGATGGGAGAAGAAATGGCATTTCCGCCAAACAGGCTCAGGGTAGACTCAAAACGTATCACCGGCCACATCCCGGGCACCATTTTCGATAGTATCGAAGGGGTACAGAAAAAGGGTCGTATCGGTCAACCCGAACTTGAGCCGGGTTCCTACGAAAGGCAGCATACCTTTGCCGAGGTAGATCTCACAATTACAGAGGAGGATGCTCTAAAAGAAGCCAACCGATGTATGCATTGTTGCCTTACCTGTTATGACAGAGACGCTTAGGTCGAAAAAGCCGCTTTGCCTGGTTTGAACTACTTGCCTTACCAGCAGCGGTAACGGTAGGTAAGGGGCTTCAGGCCGAATGAAAGAGGCATCATTGAACACAGCTTCCGGAATTAGGGGGGACAGCGATGTCCCCCCTAAGCATATTGTGGTCCTTGGAGTAGGCAACTTGTTGCTGTCAGACGAAGGCGTTGGCGTCCATGTTGCGAACAGATTGATGGAAATGGATTTGCCTGACGGCGTCGAGGTAATTGAAGGTGGCACCGATGGCTTTCAACTCATGAATGTGGTAACAGAAGCTGACCGGCTGATCGTGGTTGACGCGCTCAAGGGCGGAAACCCCCCCGGTTCGATCTACCGCCTCGATATCAATGATGCCCCCAGATCCGCCGATCTGTTCAAGACATCGGTTCACCAGATCGGGATATTGGAAGTGATTCATCTTGCCGAACTTGTTGGTCAAACTCCTGAAACGACTGTGATTGGTGTCGAACCGAAATGCCTGGAAGTAGGCATGGAACTGTCACCTGAGATTCAGACAAAGATTCCCAGGGTTATCGAATTGGTCCTCAGAGAGATCAAACGACCTGCCAGTGGGTGAAATACACATTATCTTTTTCACCCCTTTTAATGTTTGCAGACACAATTTGCTGGCACTTAGCCATGTTGAAAGAACAGTGCATGGATAAGCCAATCATGTCTGCTTAGTTGACAACATCCCTTACGGCTAAGAGTCGGTTTGGCATTTAACTGTTCTTTCTTTACGCTCGCTAACACCCTCAAACAGCGGGTCACTTTAGGATCGGCTTGCCCGTCCGCTCGTTATGCCTGTCCTTATTGAAAGGGCTGAACTGATCCTGTTTTCCTCTGTTCCAATTCCACTTGACACTTTTCCGTATTTGGGTTATCAGCAAAATTATCGACTGATCTTTGACTCTATGGTCTCCTCCCAAGGTTCTCAAAGACTGTATAGTATGGGGCCGTGACGATTTTACCTAAAATTCGCTTGAATACGGAAACCTCTGAACACGAGACCTATCAAAGGAGGTGGTGGCACTAACGGGGAAGCAAAATGAAGGCATAATAATCCTATGAAAGGAGGCTGAAACGTGAACAAACTATTCGGAGAGATATCCCGCAGGGATTTCATGAAGTACTGTGCAAGTACGGCTGCTGTTCTCGGTCTTTCACAGGTAGAGTTTGTATCGAAAGTTTCCGAAGCCTTGGCGGCTGCTTCCGCAAAACCTCCTGTAATCTGGCTTGAAGGTCAGGATTGTGCGGGCTGCACCATCTCGTTTGCAGGCGCTCTCAACCCGCCGGCTGCATCAGTCATTCTCGATAAGCTTTCGGTGAGATATCACGAAACGCTTATGGCAGGTGCAGGCTATCTTTCGGAAGCTGTCTATGATGATACGCTCAAGGAAGGTGGCTTCGTTCTGGTGGTGGAAGGCTCAATCCCTACAGCAGATGATCGCTTCTGCATGGTAGGAGGGCGTCCATTTAAAGAGATGGTGGAAGAGTGCGGCGCAAAGGCGGCGGCCGTTATCGCTGCCGGTGCTTGTTCTTCATTCGGAGGCATTCCCGCAGCAGGTCCAACAAAGGCTGTGGGGGCCAACAAGATCATCAAAGGTAAGCCGGTCATCAATCTTCCAACCTGCCCAGTCCATGTGGATCACCTCGTAGGTACCATCCTCTATTTTCTAACCACGGGAAAAGCGCCCGCTCTGGACAATCTCGGTCGTCCAAAGATGTATTTCGGCCAACTCATCCATGACAACTGCAGGAGACGGTACTATTTTGACAACGAAATGTTCTTGCAAGATTGGAACGACCCGAAACAGAAAGACTGGTGCTTGTACGAAAAAGGGTGCAAAGGACCAGATACTTATGCCGACTGTCCGATCCGCAGGTGGAATGACGGGTTGAATTTCTGTATCGATGCCGGGGCTCCCTGTCAGGGATGTGCGGAGCCCGACTTTTATGCAGGGATGAGCCCTCTTTACACGGCTGAAAGCGAGCGTTCACAAAAGATCATGGCCAGAAAAGCGGCCGGCCTGATCCCCCCGCAAGAGGAAAAGGTCTGAAAGGAGGTGGTAGGAAATGGGAAAGAAGATAGTTGTTGATCCGGTAACCAGGATTGAAGGACATCTCAAAGTTACGGTTGAGGTAGAAAACGGAAAAGTCAAGGATGCCTGGAGCAGCGGCACTATGGCACGTGGGTTTGAGGCACTTCTTCACGGGAAAGACCCGAGAGATGCCCCATTTGTGACCAGTCGCATCTGTGGGGTCTGTTACAGTGTCCATCAGTTGACGAGTGCCAGGGCCCTCGATATGGCATTTGGGGCCAAGGTCCCCTGGGGCGGGACATTGCTTAGAAATCTGGCAATGGGCGCACAATTTATCTATGATCACATTCTCCATTTTTACCACCTCAGTGCCCTTGATTATCTTGATATTATGGCTATAGCCAAGTACAGCGGTAAGGATAAGGGCCTGAATGCGGTAAGGGATAAGATAGTCGGCCTTGTCAAGGCCGGAGACACCTTTCCGCTTACACCACGGTATAAACCGGACGAGTTTTGCGTCAAGGATCCGGAGCTTGTAACCACAGCAGTCAAGCATTATGTGGACGCTCTCGCCATGCAGGCTAAGGCCCGTAACATGGGTGCCATCTTCGGTGGCAGGCAGCCTCATTACCAGAGTATCGTCGTGGGCGGTTTCACACAGTTGCCTGACATAAACCAGGTAGCAAGATTTCGCACTATGCTTGACGAGCAGGCCAAGTTCGTGAACGAAGTCTATATCCCTGATGTACTCGCCTTTGGCACCGGTCCTCTCTTCCCGCTTGCCAAGATAGGTCTGGGTGGAGGGCATTACAATTACTTGGCTTACGGTGCCCTTGAGCTCGACAGGGCTGGTAAAAAGCTGGTCTTTCCCTCCGGCGTGATAACCGGAATGGATCCGGCCAAGATCAAGGTAGACCCGTTCGATCCGAATGAGATCACGGAATCAGTAAAACACAGTTGGTACAAGAAAGATAAGCCTCAGCATCCTTACAATGGAAGGCAGGACTTTGACATGGATAGGAAGGATGCCTACTCCTTCGTCAAGGCTCCTCGCTATGATGGCAAGCCAATGGAAGTAGGGCCGCTTGCCAGGATGCTTGTCGCCAAAAATCCTGATGTGCTTGGATTGTTGAAGAAAGGCGTAAAGCCGGGCGTAGTCGCACGGCATGCGGCACGGGCCATTGAAACCAAGCTGGTCGTGGATGCCTGCTACAAGTGGTGTGATGAACTTCTCTCTGAGATGACCAAACCTGGATTTAAGATTCACGACACCGCTCACTGGGAGCCCCCGAAAACCGGTATGGGTGCCGGATTCTATGAGGCGCCGCGCGGCGCCCTGGGTCACTGGGTCAAGGTGAAGGATAAGAAGATCGAGAACTACCAGTGCGTGGTACCTTCAACCTGGAATGCATCGCCAAGGTGTGAGAAGAAACATCGGGGACCATATGAAGAATCACTCATTGGGGCGCCTGTTCCTGATCCTGACAACCCGATAAATGTGGTGCGGATCATCCGCTCATTCGATCCGTGTCTTGCCTGTGCCGTTCACATAATTGATCCCAAGACAAACGAGCTCAAGAAATTCATTGTCGAATGACGTAGCCGGGTTAACTCTTTAATATTTTCTAAAAAGTTTGGGGGCAGCGATGCCCCCAAATTTTTTTTGCTTTATTATAATGATGAACCTCTAAAAAATCGAAGAACCCGTCATTCCCGCGAAGGCGGTAACCTACCGGGTAAACTCCGGCGGGAGCCGATAACTATCAAAAAAACTTCATAGCGCTGACGCTTCACTACGTGCCTCCCTTTGCAGGAATTACATCAAAAGACTACATCCGGGCTTTTACAGCTTCGTCGATCAAAGTGTTGAGGAAATATCAAAAAGTGAAAAAAAGCTGCTCTTTTTGGCTCTGTCGTGACAGAAGACGCAACCGAGGAGAGCGCAACATCAGCAAATACGTGGGAGCTGTTCTCCGGTTAGCATGTCTATGATTCGGGTGCCACCAATGCGCGTTTTCATGAAGACTCTGCCAGGAGAATCGTCGACTACTTCCCCGATGATACGGGCGTTTCTTCCATATTCGCTTGCCTTAATTGTTTCCAGGACCTTTTCTGCATCATCGGCACCGACAAATGCGAGGAGTTTCCCTTCATTGGCGAGATAAAGTGGGTCAAAGCCCAATAGTTCGCAAATTCCCAAGACTTCCTCGCTAACCGGCAGTGCTTCCTCATAGATCTTAATCCCGACCTGTGATTGGAGAGCGATCTCATTTAACGATGTAGCTACACCACCCCTTGTTGGATCTCTCAGTGCGTGAATTTGGCCGCTTACTGCAATCATGTCGCCGACCATCTGGTTCAACGGAGCGGTATCGCTTTTCAGGCGAGATTGAAAGGTGATACCTTCCCTTTGCGTCAGCACAGCAAGTCCGTGTTCAGCAATTGTTCCGCTGATTATGACTCTGTCGCCAGGTCGGGCATTGTGCCCTGCAATATTTGTTTTTCCACCTACGACTCCAATACCTGATGTATTTATATATATTCTGTCTGCTGCACCACGTGGGACCACCTTTGTATCACCGGTCACAATTTGTACTTTAGCTTTCTGAGCGGCTTCTTTCATTGCGTTAAGTATCTTTTTCAGATCACCTACGGATAGTCCCTCTTCAATAATGAGACCTACACTTATATAGAGAGGACTTGCGCCGCACATCGCAAGATCGTTTACTGTTCCGTTAATGGCAAGGTCTCCGATATTTCCACCGGGGAAAAAGATTGGATCAACCGTGTAAGTGTCGGTAGAAAAAGCGACTCTGCTCCCGCCGATTTCAAAGACAGCCCCGTCGTTGAGTTGAGCAAGAATTGGGTTTTCGAATTCAGGGACTAAGAGATTGGTAATCAGGCTGTGAGAGGCCTTTCCTCCGCTTCCGTGATCAAGGAGAATTTTGTCCATATTTGATTGGATGTTCGCCACTTACATTTCAAGTTTGTAACTTCTCAATAACTGCGGGCATTTGTTGATTCCGCTTCACGTAAACTCTCTCACAGGCGTTGTATGGGCGATTCATGAATCGCCACTACAATAGAAATGGAGAGAGAACGACCCAACTTATTGAGAAGTTACCCAAGTTCTTGTGAAGCCTGCGTTTACGTGTGGTAGTACCTGTAATAGGCAGCACATGTTCCTTCAGTTGACACCATGCATGGACCGACCGGATGTTCCGGGGTGCACGCCTTTTTATAAAGAGGACATTCCACAGGTGTTTTTAGGCCGACCAGTATCTCACCGCAGGCGCAGCCACTCGGCTCCTGTGAATCCTGCACTGAGAGCTGAAATTTTTTCTTGGCATTGAAGCCATCATATTTAGTACGAATCTCTAACCCGCTTCCCGGGATTATACCGATTCCCCGCCAGCTTGCCTCAGTTGGTTCAAAGACTTCATACATGATTTCCTGGGCCTTCCTGTTGCCCTCAAAAGTAACCGCCCTGCGATATTCGTTTTCCAGCCTGGCTTCGCATGCCTCTATTTGTAGTACCAGCCGGTAAATGGCTCGCAGAACGTCCACTGCCTCAAAGCCTGCGATCACGCATGGGATGTGGAACTTTTCAACAATAGGTAGATACGCGGAGCCTCCGATGATGACTGAAACATGGCCCGGGCAGATAAAGCCGTCAATATTGACGTCATCCCTTGCCAGAAGGGCAGTAAGTACGGGCGGAACAAGCTTGTGTGCCGAAATGACCGAAAAATTTGCCAGCTTCTTTTCACTTGCCTCGATGATTGAAGCAGCAATGGCGGGGGCTGTGGTTTCAAACCCAACTCCCAGAAAGACTACTTCTTTTTCAGGATACGCCTTTGAAAGCTCGATGGCATCCGACGGAGAGTATACAATACGAACATCCGATCTGTTTGCGCGTTCTTTCTGAAGCGAAGAATGTGTGCCGGGTACCCTTAATGTGTCTCCAAACGTGGCCACTATAACGTCTTTTTCCATGGCCAGGGCGACGAAGGTGTCAATTTCTCTTTGAGAGGTCACACATACGGGACAACCAGGTCCCGAAAGGAGTCTGATGGTTTCAGGCAGCAAGGACCTTATTCCGTTCCGAAAGATGGACATGGTATGGGTTCCACACACTTCCATCAGACGCACTTTTTTTCGACTTGTTGCGTGGATCCTGTCCACTATCTTCCGGGCAAGCTTTCCATCCCTGTATTCGTGAATATACTTCATAGCGATAAGTGATGCCAGATTACCGGATACCAGACGGCACATGATCGGAGCAGAGTCCTTTTGGGCTGCTAACGGCGCGCTTTTCATTCTGACTTCTAAGTAGTTAATAATGCTTAGCGACAGCAGCCGCTACCACTGCCTGTCCTAAAGAGATACCTCCATCGTTAGTCGGCACAAGACTATGGCTGAAAATCTCGAAGCCTTTTTTCTCCAGGGCTTCAGTCAGAGATCCCAACATGATTGCATTTTGAAATACGCCACCACTTAAAACTACACGATTTAATCCCGTATCTTCACGCAAAACCGAGCAGAGATCGGAAAAGAGTTGGATCAGGGTTGCATGAAACTTGCTGCTGATCTCAGATGCGTGTAAACGCTTTTCCGCGTCCCTTACAACGCCCGAAATAATCGGCTGAAACAGTATCTCATATACGCCTTTTTTCTGTTGCCACGTATACTCATAGCATTTTTCCGTGGTTCCTCCTGCTGCCATCTCTAATTCAACAGCCGCCTGTCCTTCGTAGGCTACCTTATTTCTGATGCCGACTATTGCAGCAACTCCGTCGAAAAGACGCCCCAGACTCGACGTTTGCGGAGAGTTGATTCCCCTGGAGATCATCTGGCAGATGGTCTTGATCTTTTCTTTTTCGACCCTCCAAAACAGCGGGAGTCTCAGTTCAAGGAAAGATTCGCCGAAAGTCTCATACAGGTAACTGATAGCCATTCGCCACGGCTCCTTTATTGCGGCCGCACCACCGGGCATGGGAAGATAGGCAATGTGAGCTGCCCGCTTGAATCCATCCTCTTCAGCAATCAGAACCTCCCCTCCCCATATTGAACCGTCTGTTCCATAACCTGTTCCATCAAAGGAAAGACCCAGTACCGGGCCGTCCAGCTTGTTTTCCGCCATACAGCTTACGATGTGTGCATGGTGATGTTGCACGGGGATCTTCTTTGCCCCTTCTTGTTCCTGCGCATATCTGGTGCTCAGATAATCAGGGTGCAGGTCGTGGGCTATGATCTTTGGATGGATATTAAGGATTCGCTCCATGTGTCGTATGGTGAGTTCGAAAAAACGGCATGTTTCGAGATCTTTCAGATCCCCTATGTGCTGGCTGACAAAGGCATTCTTTCCCTTGGTCAGGCATATGGTGTTCTTTAACTCCGCTCCGCAGGCAAGTATCTGCGGGACTTTTTCCCTGAGAAATATGGGAACGGGAACATATCCTCTTGATCGACGGATAAGCCGTGTTGATCCACTCACTCTCCTGACGATTGAATCGTCACACCGGAGATAGATATCGCGGTTGTGTATCAAAAAGTAATCGGCAATATTACCAAGACGTGTAAAGGCCTCATTATTATGAATAACAATGGGTTCTTCGCTAAGATTGCCACTGGTCATCACAAGTGCTGTGAAATCATGGCTCAAAAGGAGATAATGAAGCGGGGTGTATGGAAGCATAGCTCCGAAGTTCTTATTCCGGGGCGAGATTTGAGGGGATAGGGGATTTGGCTCTCTTTTTTTGATCAAAACAATCGGGCGCCGGGAAGAGCTCAGAATGGCCTCTTCAGCCGGGTCGATGTGCGCATACCTTCGAATTCGCGCAAGATCATAAGACATCACTGCAAGTGGTTTTTCTTCCCGGTGTTTTTTTTTTCGCAACCTGGTCACAGCACTGGTGTTTTCTGCATCTACGGCCAGGTGGAAACCCCCTAAGCCCTTTATCGCAACGATATAGCCCTGTTTGAGGAGTTCCGCGGCCTTCTTGATAGGATCCCTGGCAAGAACGCGCACACGCCGGCTGTCATAAAGAGCGACAGTCGGTCCGCATTCCGCACAGCAGTTTGGTTGGGCATGAAATCTGCGGTTTGCCGGGTCATCATATTCTTTCTGACATTCCGGACACATCGTAAAATGTCTCATGGACGTCTTTGGACGATCGTAGGGGATGTCGTCTATGATGGTATACCGCGGGCCGCAGTTAGTGCAGTTGATAAAAGGATATTGATAACGGCGGTCTTCTGGGTCAAATAGCTCACTGAGACAATCGTCGCAGATAGCCACATCGGGAGAGATAAGCGTCCATCGAGGGCCTTGGCTTTTGCTGGGTTGAATAACAAATCTGTCATAGTTTCTGACGGGTTCGTGAGAACTTGACACCTCCGTGATGTGGGCAAGCGGCGGGCTTTTTTCGACAAGCTCCTTTACAAAGGTACGAACATTTTCGTCGCTGCCCTCGACATGAATATCCACACCGGAAGAGGTATTGGCAACTTCACCGTTGAGGCCATAGCGAGATGCGAGTTGATGGACAAAAGGGCGAAAGCCGACTCCCTGAACGATACCTTTTATTGTCAGCTTTAACGCAACCACAGACTGTTCCGGGCCAATAGTGCGATTAATCATTTTTTCATGTGGTCTAAGACCCATTGGAACCAGTTATCAAGTCCTTCTCCTGTCCGACAGGAAATTTCAAGGATCTTAATTTTTGGATTCATACTTTGTACCACCTTGCGAATTTTGCCAATATCAAAATTAACATAGGGCAAAAGATCGACCTTGTTCAACAGCAGGACAGAAGCCTCATGAAACATCAATGGGTATTTTTCCGGTTTGTCGTCTCCTTCGGCCACACTTAATATCATTACCTTGAAGTCTTCGCCGAGATCGAATTCAGCAGGGCAAACCAGGTTTCCAACATTTTCTATGAAGAGCAGATCGGTTTCCTCAACGTTGATAGAATCAAGCGCAGCCTTGATCATATTCCCCTCTAAGTGACAGGCTCCGCCCGTATTGATCTGTACCGTGGCAGCTCCTGCCTGGCTGATCCTTTCCGCATCTACCGAGCTTTGCACATCTCCTTCAATGACTCCTATGCGGAGTTTCCCTTTTAAATAATGGATGGTGTGTTCCAGCAAGCTTGTTTTTCCCGTACCCGGAGAACCCATGAGGTTCAGGACGAGCAGGTTGTTTTGTCGGAACAACTGTCTGTGTTCATTTGCGATACGCTCATTAGCTTCAAGAATGTTACGTACAACAGGAATTTTCAAGGTAAGATCCCCTTTTGATTTATTCTGCTGCCGTGAATTTGCGGAGGAGCTCGAGAGATTCCTCAGCTTCTTCTGGATCTATCCTGTGTATGGCAAACCCTGCATGAACGATTACGTAATCTCCTACCACAACATCAGATACGAGCATAAGAGAAGCACGACGTGCAACACCGCCCACCTCAATTGTGGCTATATCACCATTGATTTTTGTTACTTTTGCGGGTATGGCGAGGCACATTGTTGTTTCCTCATACAAGTTGGCCTCAGGTACTCAAAGAGTAGTGAGTTAGGAGCGCACTTGAAGTTGCCTCCTATAGCACAGAATACAGCTTACCACAATAAAAAACCGACTCACCAGCTATCGTTTTCTACTCATCATGCTTCCTTTTCCGGCATCAGGCAGAATCATGTATTGACAGAAAGATGAAAGGAATGTAAAAAAAGCTTGCTTTACGAGGGGATAGTGGGGAGAGTATTGCTCCAGCATCTTGAGCAGATACACCGTTGTAATCCGCTTTGTATGAGGGAGATTTAGGGTCTGTCATGCATGAACTCTCCATTGCCGAAAGTCTTATATCGATAGTTGAGGAAGAAGTTGCACGCCATTCTTTGCAGAATGTGACCAGTGTAAAGATAAAGGTTGGCAAGTTGACTGCTGTTCAACCGGAGGCCCTTTCGTCTTGTTTTGAACTGCTTACCGAGAATTCGTCGCTCAATGGAGTTTGGTTAGACATCGAGATGTTGCCGATCAAGGGATATTGCGAAGACTGCAGGCAACATTTCGAACTGGAGAGACCGTTTTTGGTGTGTCCAAAGTGTCAGGGCTGGAACGTTCGGATGGAAGGAGGTCACGAGCTGTACGTGGATGAAATCGAAACCGAGTAATGGAGATTACCCGTTAAAGGGTGAGTCTTCCGTGCGCAAAAAGGTTAAATAAAGGTATCAGTTTAGCTTTTTGAAAATATTATTGCGGACAGGCCATCCGGTTGGATACCGTCTCAAACTCAGGCAGTGACCCAGTCTCCAATCGGATGGCCTGTCCGCTCCGTATGTCTGTTTTTTAAAAGAGCTAAAGTGTTACAAATAAAGGCCTTCTGACGC
>Ga0164318_10004560_pt1 | contig 13332 bp, 8 predicted proteins | sample GuaBasSedimGuay9_FD_113734 | JGI IMG/M metagenome (GOLD analysis project Ga0164318, IMG submission 113734) | Subseafloor sediment microbial communities from Guaymas Basin, Gulf of California, Mexico - Guay9, Core 4571-4, 0-3 cm | ecosystem: Environmental > Aquatic > Marine > Hydrothermal vents >...
ACAGTCATACAGCAGACGCCGGCCTTGAAACCAGGATCGAGGCATTTATTGATATAGTTTCTGCTTACAGGCAGCTGGTGGATGAAAAAAAGATCGTTCAGACAAAGAAGAACTTTATGCCTGCGAGAACTGTACTTGAAAACAAAACAACTAAAGTGATCACATCCTCAGGTGAAACACTCCCCATTACCGATCCCAGGGTAACACTTCTTTTTCCCGCAATGGGTACGATCGCTACTGAATCACTGGCGGCAGTATTTCGTGGTGCAGGTATCAATGCAATTGTACATCCTCCATTGACTGAAGAGATATTGAAACTGGGACGCGGAAATACAACCTGCAAGGAATGCCTGCCGCTGATACTTACTACAGGGGCGCTGCTTAACTATGTTAGAAACAAGAAAAAAGGAGAAGTCCTGGTCTATTTTATGCCAACAGGATCGGGCCCGTGTCGATTCGGACAGTATTATATTTTTATGGAGGATCTGTTGAAAAGGCTTCAGATAGAGGACACAGCTCTATTTTCATTAACTTCGGAAGATTCCTACGCTGGACTGAACAGTGATTTTCGCAAAAAAGGATGGTGGGGGGTTGTCATATCCGATGTTATGGAAGATATCAGATCTATGATTCTGGCCAACGCATCAGATACAAAAGACGCAATAAAGATATTCAAAGATGAGTGGAACAAAATACTTGGTGAACTGGAAAGAGGGGACTTTTCCAGGCTGGAAAAACAGCTTGCCTCAACTGCCGAACGGTTGGGTCATATTTTAATGAAACGCTCACCAGATGAAGTTCCAACAATTTTTCTTGCAGGTGAGATTTATGTCCGGAGGGAACCATTATCACGCCAGTATTTGACGGAACGTTTAGCTGAAAAAGGTTTTGCCGTCATATGTTCACCGGTTGCCGAGTGGATACTTTATTGTGATTATCTTGTAGATTCAAATCTTGCGGACTGCAAAATGTCCAATCTGGAAAAACTCAATTTTTTTATCAAGAAGAAGTTCGTGCACCGATATGAAAAACGGATTAAGTCTTTATTGGCAAAATCGGGACTTGTTCACAAAACACCTCTTAATATTAAATCAATTATTAAAAATGCATCCCCTTATATATCTCCTGATCTTACAGGTGAAGCCATTTTGACGGTGGGAAGTTCTCTTGAAAAAGTAGCGTCAAAAACCTGTGGTGTTATCTCAATAGGTCCCTTTGGCTGTATGCCTAATCGTTTGTCTGAAGCAATTTTAAGTGAAACAATGAATCGTGAAGGTAAACTGGCAACCGAACCTAAAAACAGACGGCTTAAAGCTATTCTTGCAAATATTGAAGATTTGCCTTTTCTTTCAATTGAAAGTGACGGCTCGCCTTTTCCACAACTGATAAATGCAAAGCTTGAAACCTTCTGCCTGCAAGCAGAGCGGCTGCACAGCAAAATGCTTGAATTCAGATCTTAAATTCCTTAAAGCCGCCTGGTAATCTGTCTGATCTCCCTTTTTTTGTTTAAATCCGGTGTCTGTTTGTGAGATGCACCTGTCTGAGTACGAAAGCACGCAAGCCGGACATAAGACAAGTTCATACTTAAATTTTATGTAAAGCAGGGGCTTTCAGCACTATATTTTTGCATTCCATGCCTGCACGGCAGGCGTGCTTGACTGCAAGCAAAATTGAAGCTCCTTCAAACAGGCTCGGAAAATCGAAGCTTTTTCGAATGGAACAACAAGACTCGACAAATGAAAAATGATGCGAAAAGCGAGAAGACTTCAATCCACTGCCTTTGGAAAAGATTTGGAATATGGATATATTTGATCATTCCTGTATCTATATGGATGTTTATACTTGGTGTTCTTGTTGGAAGAGGAACAGCTCCGGTAAAGTTCGATATTAACGGACTTCAAAAAGAGCTGGCTCTTTTAAAAGAGAGAGCTGTTAAAAGGGAACTCTCCCAAATCAAAGTCGATCCGGATACAGAACATAAAAAGACAGACCTCGGCTTTTATGAGGCCCTCAGAGAAAACGGGGACAAAGGCAGACGATTTGCCGGCAAAATAATGCAAAAAAAAAGTGGCGCAACTGAAAAAGATTCACCATGGAAAAAAAAGACAAGTCTGAAAAAGGAGACCATATCAGCGAATGCTGATAAAAAAAGTGCATCTTCGGAGCAGGGAAAAAAGAGAAGTATCCGGAAAGACTATACTATTCAGGTGGCTTCGCTGAAAAATTCAATAGATGCCGACAAGATGGTGACAAGTCTGAAAAGGAAAGGGTATCTTGCTTATAAAACCATAAGGGAAATACCTGGGAAAGGTATATGGTACAGGATAAGAATCGGATATTATAAAGATGGAAAAGAAGCGAAAAGCATTTTAACCCGGCTGAAAAACGAAAATATAGAAGCATTTTTGATTAAACGTTGAGAACGTTATTAGCACAGGAAGTAACTTATGAAAATTACAAAAGATGAAGTTTTTTATGTAGCTGATCTCGCCCGTCTTGAATTAGATGAAGCATCAACAGAAAAACTTTCAGAACAGATTGGAGATATACTGGAATATATTGACATACTTAGCCATGCTGATACCAGGGAAGTAAAGCCTACTTCTCATGCGATCTTTCTGACCAATGCTTTTCGGGAAGATAGTGAAACAGAAGAATCTGACGTGGATACGGTACTACTTGCCAACGCTCCGGAAAAAGAGGAAACACACTTTGTGGTTCCAAAGATTATAGAGTGATAAGGGGAAACTTGTTATGAAGCTGTACGAGCTTACGATACATAAAGCGCATGATCTTTTAAAAAAAAGAGAAATATCGTCACTTGAACTGGTTCAGAGCGTTATAGACCGTATCTATGCTGTTGAAAAAAAAGTGGACGCATATATTACCATAGCATCCGATGCGGCTATTTTACATGCTAAATCAGCCGACAAAGCAATTTCATCAGGAAATATCACTCCGCTGACCGGAATTCCATTATCAATCAAAGACCTGATATGTACAAAAAATCTCAGAACGACTTGTGCTTCCGGGATCCTTGACAATTTTGTACCTCCTTATAATGCAACAGTTATAACAAAGCTGAAACAGGCCGGAGCTGTCATCATCGGAAAGGTTAATATGGATGAATTCGCCATGGGATCTTCAACAGAGAATTCAGGTATTAAACCGACCCGAAACCCCTGGAACCTTGAGTATATTCCCGGAGGTTCAAGCGGTGGATCGGCCGCATCTGTTGCTGCTGATATGTGTCTGGGATCATTAGGTTCAGATACTGGAGGATCAATAAGGCAGCCTGCCTCACACTGCGGAGTGGTGGGGATGAAACCTACATATGGAAGGGTTTCCAGATTCGGTCTTGTAGCTTTTGCATCTTCTCTTGATCAGATAGGACCCTTGTCAAAGGATGTTTTAGATTGCGCTATTTTGATGAATATAATCTCCGGCTTTGATAAAAAAGATTCCACATCAGTACCAAAGGCTGTTCCGGATTATTCAGCCATTCCATCAGAAGGATTAAAAGGGATCACTGTCGGTATTCCGAAAGAATTCAATGAAACTAAAGGGCTTGATCCAGAAGTTTCTGAAGCGGTGAACAACGCTATTAAGGTAATAGAAGATCAAGGCGCAAAATGTGTAGATGTTTCTTTGCCGCATACCAAATATGCTGTTGCAGCTTATTATGTTATTGCATCTTCAGAGGCCAGTTCAAATCTTGCGCGTTACGATGGGGTAAAATACGGTTTTAGAGATAAAGATAAGAACAATCTTATGGAGATGTACAAAAGTACAAGATCCAAAGGTTTTGGCTTTGAGGTTAAACGACGTATCCTTATCGGAACATACTGCCTTTCTGCAGGCTATTATGATGCCTATTATGGAAAAGCATCACAGGTGCGGACATTGATCGTTGAGGATTTTAATAAAGTGTTTGATGTTTGTGATGTAATCATTTCTCCCACTGCGCCTACTTCAGCCTTTAAAATCGGAGAAAAGATAGATGATCCTCTGACCATGTACTTATCCGATATTTTCACCCTGTCTGCAAATCTTGCCGGAATTCCCGGGATTTCCGTTCCATGTGGATTTTCATCAAACGGCCTTCCAATGGGTCTGCAAATTATGGGGAAACATTTTGACGAGGAGAAACTTTTCAACCTGGCTTATAATTTTGAACAAGCAACGGATTTTCATAAAAAAAAACCGAAACTTTAGCCGAATAAAGGAAATAGATTATGAGCATTCAGCCTGAAGGCGAAGAGTTGAGAAAAGCGATCAGGTGGGTCGGTGAAGAGCGAAAATTTAATTCATCGATAAGCACAAAGGATCTGGTGGAAAAGGCCTGTCTGAAATTCGATCTGTCTCCAAAGAATGCGGAGTTTTTGGCAAGATTTTTATATGAAAATGATCAATTATGAATTATTAATGTAGTAATTTTAGCAACTTATGAACATGAGTTGTGAGTAATGAGTTTTGAGTGATGAATTTTGAACGTCCAGCACCTGAACGTTGAAAAAGGTATTCTGACAATTTATAAATCGGCAGAGCGAAGCGATTCCAGCATTTGATGTTCGATGTTCAAAAATGTCATTTTATAATCATTTTATCCGAATTATCCGAATTTATTGAGAAGTTACGGTATGGACCACGTCATAAACTGCCTGCACTCCAGAGTGTAATTGCCATTTAGGAACGCAGCACTTATGGGTAAAAGGCGGCTCCAGCCCAGGCGCACAGGGGGCAGAACCCTAAGGGCCTACATTCCAGGGCGTAGCCTGAGAATGAAAAAATTACCAGCAGCCTTGATTCACAACTGTTTTATTAAATTCCTGACTCACCACTCATCACTTATACAATTAGCCAAGCCATGTCAAAGATAAGAATACTTCCTGAAATCCTTTCGAACAAAATTGCTGCAGGAGAAGTCATTGAGAGGCCTTCCTCGGTTGTTAAGGAACTTTTAGAAAATGCTCTCGATGCAGACAGCAGCCGCATTATAATTGAAGTGGAAAAAGGAGGGAGGCAGCTTATTCGGGTTTCTGATGACGGCATGGGGATGAACGGTGATGATGCACTTTTATCCCTGGAACGTTTTGCAACAAGTAAGATATCCAAAGACCAGGATCTTTTTTCAATCGGAACTCTTGGTTTTAGAGGAGAAGCGCTTCCTAGCATTGCTTCTGTATCACGATTTTCCCTTGTAACAAAAGATGAAAATTCTCAGGCCGGCATAAGGATTTTAGTCGAAGGTGGAAAAATAAGAAACGTTTCCGAAGTCGGTGCACCAAAAGGTACCATGGTTACAGTAGAACAGCTTTTTTTTAATATACCCGCCAGGCGGAAATTTTTAAAAACCATAGGTACGGAAATGGGTCATATTTCCGATACAGTTGCATCTATAGCGATAGGCTGGCCAGAAATCCAGTTCAGGCTTCTTCACAATGGGAAAATAGTTAAAGACTGGCCGGCTGTTTCGGATCCTCTGGATAGAGCGGCATCTGTGCTTGGAAAGAACCTGAAAGATGAATTTTACAAAATAAGATTAAGCGAAAAAAATCTTTCAGTTACCGGCTGGATATCCTCTCCGCGAATATCGCGCAGCACTTCCCGAAATATCTATCTGCATGTAAACGGAAGGCTTGTACGCGACAGAACTATTTTACATGCACTTTCTGAAGGATATAAGGGGCGGCTGATGAAGGGAGAGTACCCTTTGGCAGTTCTTTTTGTCAATCTGCCTTTTGATCAGGTGGATGTAAATATCCATCCGTCAAAACAGGAGGTTCGGTTTTCAGACCAGAGAAATATTCATGACGCGATTATAAAAATCGTGGCTGAAACTCTAAATCTTGCCGGGCGTCCCAAATGGGAACCGGAAAAATTGCCGGTTCAGCATCTGTCTCAAATTTCAGAACCTTTATCTGATTATGGAAAAAAAGAAAAAGAAATTTTTCTGCCGCCAGGAAAAATTGATGGTCACAAAATTAAAGAAATTCAAACAAAGCAAGAAATGCCGCAACAGGAAATGCTTTGGAAAAAGAGTTTTTTTAAAGACTTAAGGGTGATCGGTCAGTTACATAATACCTATATTTTGTGTGAATCGGGCGAAGGGCTGATACTTATCGATCAGCATGCGGCCCATGAACGGATTCTTTTTGAACAGATAAAGAACAATTACATATCAAAAAATTCCAAAAAAAGGTCGCAGAATCTGCTTCTGCCTGAAACAGTTGATTTCGGATACAGGGAGGCGGGAATATTAGAAGGATTGATACCGGGTCTTGAAGAGCTTGGCATGAAGGTTGAACCTTTTGGCGGAAATACTTTTGTTATAAAGTCTGTCCCTGCTATTTTTGCGGATAGAGAAACAGCACCGCTTCTTATCGAAATCGTAGAAAAAATGGCGGAAATCGGATTCTCTCCAGGCATTGAATTTGCGGCTTCGGCTGCTGACCACTGTTTGATCTTGATGGCATGCCATGGAGCTATAAGAGCAAACCAGCATCTATCCGATAAAGAGATAACCGCTCTGCTCGATCAGTTAGATCAATGTGATATTCCTTCAAGCTGCCCCCATGGACGGCCCACATGGATTAAATGGCCAATAAAATTTTTTGAAAAATCTTTTAAAAGAGTTGTTTAGGGACCTTTATACTGCTTCCCAATAAGTCAGGGCAGCAATGGGAGAATCCCCCCTCAATCCCCAATCTCTTTTTTTCAAAGTGGAAAGCAGCAATGCAGCGGTATATGGATCATAGCGGATTATTGTGGAGATTCTATTTATTAAGCATACACTAATAATTGAACTTATGCCACCAGGTATTAGCTATTAGCAGTTAATACCTGACTAATCCGTGATGAAACATATATGTTTTTTCAGTATGATTAAGCATGAATCAGGTCAGGATATCATGGAGGAAACATGGAAAAAATAAGGGAGCTGCTGAGCAGAATATATGGAGAAGATAGAGGGCGGGCGGCATTTGAAAGAATCAGCCTTTTAATTGAAAAATTTCCGGTTCAGAAAAGAAGAAAGGATGGGTATTTTTCAGAAAAAGATACTGTTTTAATTACCTATGGCGACTCTTTGATAAAAGAGGGACAGCCTCCTATCGCCACACTTCATGAATTTGCCTGTAATTATTTGAAAGATGCAATATCAACCATCCACCTTTTACCATTTTTCCCCTATTCTACAGATGACGGATTTTCCATCACGGACTTTTTTGCTGTCAATTCCGAGCTTGGGAACTGGGAGCATGTAAATGCCATCAGCAAAGATTTTGAGCTTATGTTCGATTATGTACTCAATCATTTTTCTTCTAAAAGCAGGTGGTTTAAATCCTATCTGGAAGGCAGAAAAGGCTTTAATGAATTTGCAATCGAAGTCGACCCTGCGACAGATCTGTCTCAGGTTACCCGGCCAAGGTCTCTGCCCCTTTTAACCGAATATAAGAAACGGGATGGGAAAACGGTTCATTTATGGACTACATTCAGTGCCGATCAAATCGATTTTAATTTCAAGAGCCTGGATGTACTCGAAAAAATGATAGAAGTGCTTCTTTTTTACGTAAAACAGGGTGCAGGTATTTTGAGGCTTGATGCGATTGCTTACTTGTGGAAAGAGATCGGGACAGACTGCATTCACCTGAGCCAGACACACGATATGGTAAGGCTGTTTCGAAGCATATTAGACGTGGTTGCGCCGGATGTCATGGTTCTGACTGAAACCAATGTACCTCACGAGGAAAACATCAGCTATTTCGGTAACGGAAGGGACGAATCCCAGATGGTTTACAACTTTACCCTGCCCCCTCTGCTTTTATATTCCTTTATAAAAGAGGACGCAACGGTTCTTTCCGGGTGGGCAAAAGGACTTGAACTCAAATCGCCATACAACACCTTTTTGAACTTCACTGCATCTCATGACGGAATCGGTGTTCGCCCCCTTGAGGGAATACTTTCGTCAAAAGAATTAGGCAGAATCATTGACGTGGTAAAAGCAAATGGGGGGAAGGTTTCCAGTAAGAAAAATTCAGATGGCTCTGATAGTCCTTATGAACTCAACATTACATATGTTGATGCGATTTTGGCTGGAAAACATTCCAGACGAGCCGACAAATTTCTGGCATCGCAGGCTATTCAGTATGTCCTGCCGGGTGTTCCAGCCACATACATCCACAGTCTGGCCGGTTCGCGCAACTGGATAGAAGGGATCAAACAGACCGGACGAGCCAGAACAATCAATAGGGAAAAACTTCAGTTAGATAATCTATTAGCTGAACTAAACGATCCTGAATCTTTTCGTTCTAAAGTCTTTTATCCTTATTTAGATTTGATTAAGAAACGAAAGAATCAAAAAGCTTTTCATCCAAATGCCGCTTTTAAAATTCTTGAAATTGACCCTAAATTATTTGCGATCAAGCGGTATTCTGAAGATCAAACCATATATGCGGTGACAAATATTTCTGCTTACAAAATTTCGTTCTCTTTGCCGAAGGAAAAAGCTCCTATCCTGATGACAGATATTATAACCGGTGAAACGGTCAATACGGATTCATTAACGCTTAAACCTTACCAGTATGTATGGTTGACGACTAAACAGAGAACATGAAGCCAAAGATTTTTGGTATGACAATATTGTCTTTTTCAGCAAATTAAGTCCTTGTTAATTCATAAAACAGAGGTGAGAAATGGATATTAAAAGAATTATAGGAAAGGCAAAAAATGGATTCAATACGTTAAACGTGTCGGAAAAGTACATCAATTCAGCGTTAAAATGGCTGGAGATCTGGTTAACCGACGATATCTTCAAGGAGTATGCAGCCCAGATCAGATACTTGATTGAGACGGAGAAATGGAATTTTTTGCTGGATTCCTTCTATCAGGTCATTCCGTTCGGCACCGGCGGCCGCAGAGGTCTGGTCGGTATCGGCCCAAACCGAATTAACAGTTGGACTATACAGGCTTCGGCTCAGGGGCACTCCCAGTATCTGGTCAAGCAGCACGGATACGAAGCTGAACAGCGAGGAGTTGTACTGGCCTTTGATGTCAGAAAATATATACAAGAAGGGATATATGATGAGACTCTTTTCAACCCTGTGATGAATCTTGATGGTTTTCAATTAGCCTCGGCAGCCGCATCTGTGTATGCTGCAAACGGAATAAAGGTATATATGTTCAAAAACGTAAGAAGTACGCCGGGTCTTTCTTATGCTATCCGTTATTTAAAGGCCATATCAGGAGATATGTTCAGTGCCAGCCATAACCCGCCTACTGACAATGGTAAAAAAGTTTATGATCAGCACGGCGGCCAGTTAATTCCGCCTGATGACCAGATTCTGGTTAATGAGGTTACCGGAAATGTCGGTGAGATAAAAGTGATAGGTTTTGATGAGGCAAAAGAGAGAGGACTGATTCAATTTGTCGGTGAAGAAGTGGATAATGCTTATTATAATTCTGTTTGTCAGGTATCTTTATCGGACAAGCGGGAAATAAAAATTGTATATTCACCGCTGCATGGAACCGGCATAACTTCTGTTTATCCGGTTTTAAAAAAACTTGAATTTAACGTGGAACTCGATCCTGAAACATCGAATTTAAGCGGCGCATTTGAAAATGTAACCTTTAACATTCCGAATCCTGAGGTGATCGAATCGTTTGACAGCTCACTGCCATTTGCCAAAAAAATCAATGCCGATATTTTAATAAGTTCGGATCCGGATGCTGACAGAATCGGTGTTATGGTAAACCATAAAGACTCCTGGCAATTTCTGACCGGCAACGAGATCGGAATTATCCTGACAAATTATGGGATTTCAAAATACGACTCAAATGGATGGCTAACCCGAGATAGTGTCATTATTAAAACAGATGTCACTACATCGTTGATCCGGAAAATAGCTCAGGAAAAGGGTGTGCAATGCATCGGAGATCTTCTTGTCGGGTTTAAATATATCGCTGATATGATGAACAGAATTGAAACAGAAGGCAAAATCAATGATTTTCTTTTTGGGACCGAAGAGAGCCATGGATATCTTACCGGAAGTTACGTCCGGGATAAAGATGCCGCCTGTGCAGCCGTATGGATCTGCGAACATGCTGCTGAATTAAAAAAGAGCGGTAAAACCCTGATAGATGATCTTGAAGATATCTATACAAAATATGGCTATTGCCACAATTATTTGACTGAAATACGACTGTTAGGTGCCAGGGGTATGGAGCAGATCACGCACATCATGGATCATCTGAGAAAAACGGAAATTGAATCATTCGGCAAGTTTGTTGTTAAAGAGAGGTTTGACCGATGGGAAGGAGACCCCCAGCCGCATCTATCTGAAACCGATACCCATGCAAGAAATGTGCTGATTTACTATTTCGACAATTTGCATGATACAGCCGGTATGAGGGTCACGGTACGGCCGTCGGGAACTGAGCCGAAAATAAAAATGTACTTTGAAGTATTCGGAAAGCCGTGCAAATCCGAAAACCTGGAGGATGAAAAAGAGAAAATAACCGGTATTAGACAGAAACTGGAAAAAAGGTTTATGCAGTATTGTTATAAACTGTTGAACGTCGATTTTCCGGATAGAGGATTTTTGTTGTTTTGGCAACTGCCGCTTTATGATAAATTGAAATATTTTGAAATCGAAGATGAAATCGTAAAATTAAAAGAAGTTTCAGATCTTGGGGAAAGAAAATATAAACTGGAAAACCTGTTAAGATTTTTAGGTGCCAATCCGATAGAGAAAGTAAATAATGGATTCAAAGAAAAGTACAAGGCAGGAATCTTGGAGTATCTGGACCTGACTCAGGAAGCTGTCCGGGAATGAGAAATTTTTTGCAAGATCAAGAAAGGCGAAGATTTTAACCGCAGGAATACACCCACGTATTTTGAAGATTAAAATCTTCGCCTGACCTGTCTGTGCCTGCCTGTGCGTGTCCGCACGCAGACAGGTTATGCGAAAAAATAATTCTTGCGAATATTAACTATATGCCTCCGGTTATTTTTTTCGCATGCCTTGATCTCGAACGAAAATCCTCATAAATCAACAGACTCATAGGCGCCCGGACCTATTGAGAAATTACTGATTTAGCACCTAAATGGCCTTTTTTATAATATCTTTGTGACTTCCCATTTTATAAAATTTTTTTAAAAGGCGGGCATAAAGGATTGACGATGTTGAATACAATGAATCCAACTCTGACAGAAAGCTGGCAGAGACTCAGAGATCATAACGAAAAGATAAAAGATCTTCATATGAAAGATCTTTTTGCAAAAGATCCTGAAAGGTTTAACAAATTTCATGTCAGGTTCAATGAGATCCTTGTCGATTACTCCAAAAACAGGATAACGGAAGAGACGCTTGGACTCCTTTTTGAACTGGCTGAAGAAATGTCTGTAAAAGATGCCATTGAAAAGATGTTCACAGGAAAGAAAATCAATGAAACCGAAAACAGGGCTGTTTTACATATTGCCTTGAGAAACAGGGAAAATTCACCCATCTATGTTGACGGTAATGATGTCATGCCCCGGATCAATGCAATGCTTGAAAAGATAAAGAATTTTTCTCACAAGATAATATCCGGAAAGTGGGAAGGTCATTCAGGCAAAAGAATAACCGATATAGTTAATATAGGTATTGGTGGATCGGATCTTGGCCCGGTTATGGTCACAGAAGCTTTAAAGCCTTATGCAAAACAAGGATTGGCTGTTCACTTTGTTTCAAATGTAGACGGCACTCATATCATGGAGACATTGAAGCGGTTAAATCCTGAAACCACTCTATTTATGATTGCCTCCAAAACCTTTACCACTCAGGAAACCATGACTAATGCTTTTAGTTCCAAAGACTGGTTTTTAAAACATGTTGGGGATCAGACCCAGGTAGCCAGGCATTTTGTCGCTATGTCAACGAATGTTGAAAAAGTTGAAGAATTTGGAATTGATAAAGAGAATATGTTCGAATTCTGGGACTGGGTTGGTGGCCGATATTCTCTTTGGTCATCAATAGGTCTGTCCATTGCATGCTATATCGGTTTTGAAAATTTCACCGAATTACTGCAAGGTGCATTTGAAATGGATCAGCATTTCTTAAAAACGCCCTTTGAAAAGAATATTCCGGTCATACTGGCTCTGATTGGAATCTGGTACAACAATTTTTTCGATGCGCAGACAGAAGTTATTTTACCTTATGACCAGTACATGCATCGATTTCCAGCATACTTTCAGCAGGGCAATATGGAAAGCAACGGAAAATCAACAGGAAGAGACGGTAAGAGAGTAGATTATCAAACAGGCCCTATCGTATGGGGAGAGCCCGGGACAAACGGTCAGCACGCTTTCTATCAATTGATCCATCAGGGCAGCAAATTAATTCCGGCGGATTTTTTGGCTCCGGCCATCAGCCATAATCCGATTGGTGAGCATCATAATATACTGTTGTCGAATTTTTTCGCCCAGACTGAAGCGCTTTTAAACGGGAAAAACAGAGAAGAAGCGGCAGCAGAATTAAAAGAAGAGGGAAAGACTGACGAAGAAATTCAAAAGCTGACACCGCATAAAATATTCGAAGGCAATAAACCTACCAATTCAATATTATTTAAGAAGTTAACACCAAGGGTTTTAGGCAGCTTAATTGCTTTGTACGAACATAAGATCTTTGTCCAGGGAGTTATATGGAATATTTTCTCATTTGACCAGTGGGGTGTAGAACTTGGCAAACAACTGGCTAAAAAAATATTGCCGGAATTAGAAGACGATAAACCGGTCAAAACCCATGATGCTTCGACTAATGGATTAATTAATGCATTTAAGCTGATGAGATCGAGATAGAAGGCTGCCCGGAAAATAAGAAATTTTTTGATTTTGTTAGTGTTGGAGTTCACCTTGGTCTATCTATCCTGTCATCTATGTAATGTTGCAAATTCTTTTACATCAAACACTTGATAGCCGGAGAAAAATTTAACTATGTTCATTTCAGAAAGAATCTGTTGTAAGAGCCAATAACCTATTAAAAAGATTGAATAAGCTTATGTCTGACCTTTGGACAAAAGAAAAGGAAACTGAATTTTTCAATGATGCCAGAAAGTTTGCATCCTCAGAACAACTGTTTTATTTTGGAAGTGATTCTCGATATTATGCATATTGGCCTAAATCTTATAAAGGTAAAAAAGCCACATTACAAAGCAGAAATGCTCTGATTGGAAATTTCACGGAAAAATACTCAGTAGATTTACTTCAAGAATCTGCCAATTCCAAGGAACTTTATGCTGTTCAAGGTGCTATTTGCAATGAAATTGGTCTTTCTCCGCAATCTACGGCAGATGTTG
>Ga0164318_10004562_pt1 | contig 13331 bp, 10 predicted proteins | sample GuaBasSedimGuay9_FD_113734 | JGI IMG/M metagenome (GOLD analysis project Ga0164318, IMG submission 113734) | Subseafloor sediment microbial communities from Guaymas Basin, Gulf of California, Mexico - Guay9, Core 4571-4, 0-3 cm | ecosystem: Environmental > Aquatic > Marine > Hydrothermal vents...
GATGGCATGGAGATTAATGTAAGCAAACCTAGAGACAGTGACTTCTATGAGACATATCCCAAGTTTCAAGGGTGGCCCAGTGGCAACAAGAATGTGACAGTAAAGGTATATGCAGATGTGATCCATTATTTCAAAAATCTAAATAAGCAGTTTAAAAACACAGTGGTGGACTCAGCAACATACTATTTCCAACTCACTGGAGAGGGGATTGGCGAGGAAAAACCACCGGAGATAAGACTACCGGTATACAGACCTATTGCAACACCAGGTTTTGAAATATTAACATTTGCTGTAGCTCTGATAATGGTTGCTCTGATTTTAAAACATACCTGGAAACAGCAGCAGAAGAAGAAAACAAAAAAATGATAAAAGCTGAGAAAGAAAGCTACAAATGAGAAAACAACTATATATGGAAGAACTATCAAATTTTTGCAGATGGCTGAAGAAAAACTTTGTTCCAAAACCAGGGGATCATACAAGGCCAGCTAGATGCTGGTCTGAAAAAGACTTTTTAGACAACAGAATAGTAGATGCATTCGTGATTGTTTTAAAAACCAGGGGCTGCAGTTGGGCTTTAAACCATGGATGCACAATGTGTGGATATTTCAATGAAAGTACATGGAAAAAACTATCTGAAGAAGATCTCTTTAGACAATTCGAAACAGCAATGGAGCAATACAATGGAGAGAAGATTGTAAAAATATATACATCAGGTAGCTTCCTAGATAATCAGGAAATAAAGCCAGTAGTTAGAAAAAAGATTCTGCAGACACTCACGAAAACCACTGTGGAGATGGTATCTGTTGAGACAAGACCAGAATATGTATCATATGACCAACTAGAGGACATAAAAAAAATTTTTAGAACAAAGCTTCTGGAGATAAGCATTGGTTTAGAAACCGCTAATGATTTTGTTAGAAAATATTCCATCAACAAGGGTTTTACATTGGATGATTACAAAAAAGCTGCTGATATGGTGAAAAAAAATGATTTCAGACTAAAAACATATCTACTAATAAAACCACCTTTTTTGACAGAAAAAGAATCTATTCTGGACAGCATATCTAGTGTTAAAAAAATCATGGACTGTACAGATACAATATCCTTCAACCCTGTAAATGTTCAGCGTAACACAGTTGTTGAATATCTATGGAGACGCAATGAGTATCGACCACCATGGCTATGGAGCATAGCTGAGATACTAAAAAAATGTAAAAAATTAGTAAAGGATGATGTTAGGATAAAATGTGATGTTGCAGGCGGAGGAAAAAAGAGAGGAGCACATAATTGTGGAAGATGTGACCGCAGATTTCTCAGCGCAATAGCTTCTTTCTCATTGAATCAAAAAGAAGAAGTATTTGACAAACTAGAATGCAGATGCAGAGAAGTCTGGTATGACCAGCTTGAAATCGAAAATCTTAGCTTCGGATCTCTAACAGATAACATCCCACTGACACATCCAGTCTCATGGAGGTAAACCTGGTATGAAAACTGTAGAAAAGGGAGACCGGGTCGTTCTGATCGATAAAAACTATAAGAAATTTATAGTCAACACGCTAGAAAAAGCAGGTAAAATCAGAGGAATCGGTGTTTTAGACCCAGGCATACTAGTTGGAGCTGAATATGGAAAACAGATAGAGATTGGAGACAAAAAATTCTGGATTTTAAAACCATTATTGACAGACAAAATGCAGGCATTAAAACGCCATGCTCAGATAATACTTCCAAAGGATGCAGCGCAGATAATACTCAACTGCTCCATAGAACATGGAAACATAGTTCTAGAAGCAGGAATCGGTTCAGGCTCACTCACCATAGCATTAGCAAACACAGTGGCTCCAACTGGACGAGTAATATCATACGATATTAGAAGAGATTTCATAGAACATGCCATGAAAAACATTAGAAACGCTGGGTTGGAGGAATATGTAACAGCCAAGCTTAAAGATGTAACACTTGACATCGATGAAAAAGAGCTTGATGCTGTGGTATTGGACATACCAAACCCATGGGATGCAGTAAAACATGCATGGAAGGCATTGAAAACAGGTGGATATCTCTGCTCCTACTCACCACTCATATCCCAAGTTGAAAAAACAGTTCATGAGATATGGAAACATGGCTTTATTGAGATTAAAACATTTGAAAACCTGCAGAGAGAGATGGTTGTATCTAAACATGGTACAAGACCAAGCTTCGATATGCTTGGACACACAGGATATCTAACATTTGCCAGAAAAATACTATCATAAAAAACATCAAACAAATACTTTGAAGATTTTTTGTGTTAGCAAAATAGCATGATTCCAAAAAAAAAATTTGCATAAAGTCACAAAAAAAGATGGGGAAAGAACGGAATTGAAGAAGACCCCTGGGGAGACAGAAAAAACACAAGAAGAGGGAAGAAAAAGTTTGTGCCAATTTTTGTAATGAAAAAAAGTCGGTAAAACATTTTATAGCAGGATGGTTGTAACTACCATAATGGTTTATTTTTTTAATGTTATGCCACGTTGGTTATGATATTGACCAGATCGTTTATCATAAAGCACCTCGGGTATGCTAGATAGGTGCTCAAAAACTATTTGACAGAAACGCTCACCGACGAGGAGTTCTATTTCCTCATCGTTGGAGTTAAAACAGCTGATGGTGAGTGTTCCGTGGAAACCAGCATCTACTTTTCCGAAGCTCGACAATACGCCTATTCTGGCATAGCTTGATCGGATCCATAGCTGTGCAGAAAGCTGAGGAGGTATTTTGATAAATTCTTTGGTGCTAACAGCAAACCATGTCAATGGCGGGATCCTTATCCCTCCATTTCTAACATGCTTGTTCAGTTTTTTAACATAGATTTCGTCGATAGATAGATCATAGCCATTTGGAGTGAGATTTCTGGGATCAAATGGTTCTATGCTGAGCAACCCTTTTTGTACAGCATTTTGAATATCAGCATCAGATAGTATGGACATAAAAAATTATCACGGGTATGCGTTATAGAAAATGGGTTTTTTATTGGTTTTCCTATTTTTTCATTGTTTCTATTGTTATACTGTTTATTATTATGTCCTCAACCGGCCAGTTTTCCATACCATATCTCATTGTGGTGTTTACTGATGCAATGGTTTTAACCACATCTATTCCTTCAACTACTTTTCCAAACACTGCATAGTTTCCATCTAAAAAATGTTGTGGTCCATCGCATATGTAGAACTGGCTTGTAGCACTGTCTGGATCAGGAGTTCTTGCCATGGCGACAGCTCCGTCTTCGTGTGTTAGGTCTGGGTGAATCTCGAGTTTTATTGGGCCATATGGACTGTGTTTTTGTGTTCCATTTGGATAGAAACCTCCTCCTTGTATCACAAAATCTTTTATTACTCTATGGAATACTAGGCCGTTGTAGAAACCGTTTTCTGCGAGTCTGATAAAATTCTCGGTTGTTTTTGGTACTTTGTCTTCATATAGTATGATTTTTATTGTACCCATAGTTGTGTCTATCACCGCTATCCTGTTACCTTTAACATTCTTGGTGCATCCAGCAAGTAAAATAATGATTGTGATTAGTAGCAAAAAACAAAATAATGTGTCTAAATTTTTTTTGTCCATATGTGATCATCTTCTATAGTTTTTCTACCACGGTTTGTGTTCAGGTTTAATTGTCCTGGTACATATATTGGCAATTTATTGTTTTATAGAAAAAAGGATTTTAAAAAATATGCGGTTGGTTGTAGCATGAATATTTTTTTACTGCCGGAAAAACATTTTTTATGGATCGAATAATTATGGGTGGCAGGAAAAAATGTTCTTATTGATTATTCTTTTACTGTGAAGGATTTTCTATCTGATATTCTAATATTGTTTGCAGTATCGTAGGCTGTAATCCAGTATGTTATGTTGCTGCCACTGGGTAACTCTCCAAGTTCTAGTCCGAAAACTGGGTTGTTCGACAGATTTCTCAGCGGGTCCTCCTCATGTCGGCTCTGAGCCGGGTTGTCACCATATCTGTACATTGTTTTATTTCTGGCAACAACAACATCGATGGTGTTATTCCAATGCAAAATCACTTTGGAAATGTTAAATGGGCTGCTGCTGGTTACATTTGCATAGATCACTATATTACTAATGTTTGTTGGTTGTTCTGGTTGATGATAGAAATTGTTTATCTCTGGACCCCAATTGTGCCCACTCTCATTTATGACAATGTATATACTATCAGTAGATGTTTTGTTTAGGATGTCAAACACCCTAGCTGATATAATGTGTTTTCCCAGTGTGATGTTGTTTGTTGTATTCCATTGTATATGCCAATTGGATGTGCCGTTGGCTTCTCTCCATCCCAGGTCATCTAATGATACTTCAACTCTTTTTATGCCTACATTATCATATGCATGGCCACTGATTTTTATGATCTCATTTTTTTGTAGTATCTCCATGTTTTTTGGTGTGTCTATTTTTATCTCAGGTGGAATGGTGTCTATTAGTTTAACAGAGATATGATTTTCTGCATTTCCGCATATGGCGGTAATGGTGTAATCACCTGGTTGTAAACCAGTGGTGTTCCATTTATATTTCCATCTGTAGTGATCAACATCTATTTCATAGGATGCGTTGTTTATGTAGAGGAGGATATCATTAGTTGCCACACCTGTGACAGTGATTTGGTCTCCAACATTAAAAATAGGTCTGTCAAAAATAGTGGTTTCTGGTGAGACTATCTGTACATGACATGTGTTTGTTGCTGTTCTAACCTCTACTGATAAATCCAGTATTATCCTGCTATGATAACCAGGGTTTCTAAACACTAGATACCATCTGTTTTCAGATGCATTGATGCTGAGGTTTTTTTTCTGCTCTATCATGTAGCTGTAGCATGTGAACCTCTCTCCATTTTTGTATTTCCTGAAATTATTTTCATCTACAACAAAAAACTCTACTTTTCCTTTTCTATCATATTTTCCTATATCATCTGTTAGTATGCTACTCTGCAGCTGATACGATACTGTGTTGAATGAGATGTTGAAGAGAAGTTTTCCGTTAGGCATGATTTTTTCGTCATGTTTTTGGATTCTATGATATAGGAATGGAAAAACTATGTGGAATGTTGCGTCTTTTGGTTTGTGTAAAACCCTGATAGTATTGTGCTCTGCTAGTCTCCAGGGTTTTTTTAGATTGCCTTGTTGTATGATGAAAATGTAGCTTCGGTTTCTGCCAAGCTCGAAACTGCATCTTCCATTCATATCTGTGTAGTTCCAAATACTAGGTATAAGACTGTTGATTGTGTCTGGTATCCGGCTGTACATTTTTTCCAGCTGGGTATACAATGTCTGAAGTATTTTTCCCTTGATCCACTGAGGTAGACTATTCCATATTTTCTCGATTTTTCCCCATATCCGGTTTTTCAGCCATGTTATATCCCTTGGCCCTGTTACAAACACTGTTATCCTTGCACCATCGGCAGGTTGAAGATGTCTGTCTAGGACAACAAAATCTATTTTTACTAGGTCTTCTGGATGCATGTATCTAGATGTGACGTCATAGATGGAGTCATCTCCCTTCCATGCAAATATGGAGGACATGTTTTTTTTCCAGACATCTGTGTAGACATATGGTTTATCCACAGTTCCACCAGTATGAGACCACCAGTTGTCATTCTGATGCCATCCACGTTCATAAAACTCTCTCCATACATGATCCTCACCATAGTTACAAACACCAACTGTGGGTATAAGCGCTGTTCGCAATGCCGCCACTGCTATTCTTTGGAGTTCACCGCACCATCCATTGTGCTCATGGGCAATCACATTGGGTTGACCAGGTCTGCTGCCATAGGCCTCCATTGGAACTGTTTTTCCAATCCAGTAGCTTATAGCTTCAACTGCTGTTGGATGATACCTCATACTCCATTTCCAAAGCCGATGGTTAGGTTGAAAATAGGATTCACCGTCCCATAGATAGCGTATATCCGCTAGTTTTTCTCTTAGAAGTGGGTATCCAAGGTCGTTGTGATCAAACAGATACTCACGCCAAAACCTGTTGTAAACATAGATGGCTTTTTCACTTGCAACTTCTGGATGCACAACATTCCAGTAGTAAACATCTCTGGGGTATTCCAACTGTTTTTCTGTATCGTTCTCAACTACACGGTATTGTATGGTAGAATAATAGTTTCCCATCTCCCCATCATAGTCTACTATATTAGCATACTGAAGCTGTTTATCGTTTTTATACAGACTGAAAACATTGTCTCTAACAACATCTACTGGCGGAACGTCTCCCAGAGAGGAACAGGCTATTGAAAAAGCTATTTCATCCACATATCTCCTATTTGTGTTCAATATCAGATCTGCATATCTATCTCCATTGACTGCATGAAACTGTCTGGTTAGATCTCTCTGGATCCAGCATGGTGATTTGGCTATGGCATATTTAATCCTATCAGACAAATTAGATGAATATGGGGTGATCTTTTTTTCGTATAACGACAGGTTTTCTGGAAAAAACCTGATATAATAGTCGGAGCCAGGTGATATCTCTATCTCTCTAGAAACCATGGCCACGATTTTTTGAGACTCATCAATATGCTTTCCTACTGAATAAGCATTTTGTATCAGACTAGGTGAGATAAAAAAGCAAATTACTAGAAGTATGAGAAGTATCTTTACTATGATTTGTGATAGATGACCGATAAGCCTAATCGCTTTTATCACCCCTTCAATATATAAAAAACATGGATTGCTTTTTTCATGTTTCCTATCATCATAAACAGATTATAATATGTTTTTGATGATAAAAAAAGTTTTTTGTCCAACAAAGAAAGAATGGAGGAGAAAAAACAATAGTGGAGAGGAAGGTGTTATTTTGTTTTAGGTATAAACTGTTTTAATCTTCTCAAAGCAGTTATTTTTTCCTTATCCCCTATCCTAGCCTGTTGAACGCCAGCTTCTATCATCTCTATGGCTTCGTCCATTGCCTTTCTATCAACAGGAAATGGTACGCCATCTTTCCCGCCAACTGCAAAGGAATACTTTACAGGGTCCTTCCAAGATGGTTTTTCGCCATACACGAGCTCAGAGATAAGAGCCAATGCTCTAACTGTGTTAGAACCAACTCCTTTTATTGAAAGTAGTTCCTCGTAGTTTTTCGGCTGGAAATCATATATCTCCCTCATCTTACTCCAATTTATGCTACGTGGCATTCTTAGATATTCAATGTTGTTGACTGCTTCGTTATTCCAATCAGGATAACTCCAATTGTCCAATGTTTTCTGATTATATGGACGTGTTAGCCTAATCCAGTCTCTTCTAAGATGAACAGGGTTGTCATTGACCAAGTCGACAGATATTTTTTGAGCAGGCTTGCTCTGCTTTGCTGTCATATCAAGTACCTTTTTTTGAAAAACTTCTCCAACTATTGCATTATGCGGCTCATACACAAAACTACTCATCTTTTCTGAAAACCAATGATACCTTCTTGCATAGTTACTCTGATGATTCATTCCTTGCTGTATAACAACCCATTTTCCATTTTCAGAAAAAATGAAAACATGATGATAAAGATTGTATCCATCCTGTATAGCTGCGTTGTCTATTTTTGCAGCCATTCTGCTAGAATATTTAAGTCTATCTATGGTGGCTGTTGTAAGATTATATGATTCACTGATTTTTTCGATTTCCAGAAGTGTTTTTCTAGATGTTTTTCCTTTACCACCAGTCACAGCAAATCCATGCTGTAAAGGATCAATCGCCTCCTTTAATGCACCACAGGTGACTGTAGTAGTACCACTGGAATGATAGTCAAATCCAAGTACACATGAGAAGGCCTGAAACCAAAACGGGTCGGAGATTCTTTTTAAAAACTCGTCATTGCCATACTCATATGATATAACATCTATGATTGCTTTGGAGAGCAATACCATCCTTCTAAACAACCATCTTGGTGCCCTACCCGGATGCAGGGGTAGATCCGCTGTACCCGCCCTCAGCATGCTTCTTACTTACTCCATATCTCTTAGTTTAATCATCCTCTTAGTGTTCAAATTAAGATCTAATAAAATATTAATATCTGCCACCGGGGGGACACAAAAAGTATTTCAATTAATTTTTTCCATTTTCAAAGAAAATATTTCTGTCATGAGATTTCTTAAAGCAGCCTGATTTCTGATTTTAAAGGAATAATGGGTGTTAGGAATCTATCTCTGCTTTCTAGAAATAGTTATTCCATTGTTCAAAAAAAATATTTGTTAAAAATATCTAGAATAACATGAGATTTTAGCATATTATAATATCTGAGCTGGTTCTTTATAATTCTCCTGAGTTTATTTTGATGAGAAGATTGATAAGTCGTCCGTTGCCGCTAATCTTGTATAGTATAAGAGTTAGAAGTTTATCTAGATAGAGGTTGTCGTTTGTCATATGAAGCCATTTAGCCCCTCTTTTATATCCCTCTTTACTTGCAGTTATCAGAAGATATGAATTATTATGTGCAACAGGTGGGAGGGGGATGGAGACTGCTCCGGAGTCATCTGTTGAATAATTGTTGTTCATCAAGGACACGTTGGCATTTGCAACAGGTTTGCCATTAGATGAAACTGAGATACGGATATAATTCTTGGCTATTGATGGGGAGATGCTGAGTCTTTTTTCTTCTGTTTTTATGGTCTCTGATGCCAGCACGATGTACTTGGAATGAGAGAGTGATGAGGCATGTGTGCATTTTTTGGATTCTGATTTTGTAGTATCATTATATTCTGTGCTGCTAGAGACGTTAGAGGCATAACTAAAGTTGTCTAAGGGTTCTTGCTGCTGTGATTTATATGGCTCTTGTTTTTCTGATGATGTAGTATCATCATTTTCTGCATAACTAGTAGAAGCTGTGATATGCATTGTAAGTATCAATGTAAGGATGAATATCAGTATCTTTCTTTTATCGTTTGTTTTTCCCACCTTTCACTTCACCGCTAATTCTAAAATTTTTGAAAAAACATTTATTTAAATATGTCGTGTGATTATGTCAAAATGTTAAAATTTCTCCAGATGAACGGATGGGGCTTTTAAATATGAGCTGGGCAAAAAATTATGGAGAAGAAACTCTATGTAGATTGATTTTATGAGAAAAATGTTTATCCAAAGATAGGATTAGGTAGGATTATTTTGAAAGAGAAAAATGTTTTTTAATCTGAAACAACCGGATTATGATGGTAATGAGTGTTTTCTGGTAGATTAAATTTTGGTAACGATTGTACAGCAAAGTTAATTAGTATTGAAATAAAAAAATTTGTTTTTGGATGTGATGTTTTATGGGATGTATAATCGAGCGGAAGGATGAAACAAGTATTTCATGTCCCCAGCCAGTCATATCAAAATATGTTTATTGTAGAAAAATAATATGGTTTGTTGAGTTAATAGTTGCGGTTATAACTCTACTGGCAGGTATGTCAATTATGCTACTAGCAAGTGGTGGTATGCTGTAGGGACCTTAATAAAAAGGGAAGTGGAATTTAGTTATCAGTTTATCAGTTAAAATTGTAAAAACCATGTTAGAATATATTAGAGGGATCTAAAAAATAAAAGTATATGGGATATACTAGCCGGATAATTTTTATCTTTTTTTACTAAGAGCAGAAAGAAGGAATGAAGAGATGAAGAGAAAAAACATCAGGTTTGTGGATCTATTAGGGGGATGAGTTGATATAGTGGTGGAAGAATAATTGATTTTCTATTTGATCTGATCTAATTGATAGTGGGATAATGACTGGAAGATGGGGGGATATATTTAAATGGTTATCATGGATAATGTGTAAGAGATTGATAAAAAAGGCAGATGAATGTTTGAGGATGAAACATAAATCTATTGAATAAAACAAGTCTTATCTGATCTGCCTTGATCAATCCCACTTTACTTGGATCTGAAAAAGGGAGGAAAGTGTGTATGGAGGCATTAGGTAGACATGTGATAGTAGAGTTCTATGACTGCTCGCCTTCTATACTCAATGATGTTACACATATAGAGAAAAGCATGGTTGAGGCAGCTAAGAAGGCTGGTGCCACTGTTATAAACTCCACATTCCATCATTTTTCCCCATATGGAGTGTCTGGTGTAGTTGTGATTGAGGAAAGTCATCTCTCTATACACACATGGCCAGAGTATAGATATGCATCAGTAGATGTTTTTACATGTGGCGAAAGCATCAACCCATGGATATCATATGATTTCCTGAAAAAAGCATTTAAAGCAGGTCATGGATCGGCTATGGAAATGCGGAGGGGGCAGCTTGATCTACTGGAAAAAATAGAGATAGAAACTCCTACGCGGGATATGGCAGGTAGGGATGAGAAATTCCCTAAAGTCTCTAGAAACATCTGGTTTACTGAGAGGGATGAAAACATTGCATTATCTCTTAGACATGTCGGTGATCCATTGTTTAGAAAACAATCTCCATATCAGAAGGTTGAAATCTATGACACCTATGCATATGGGAGGATGCTGGCTCTTGATCATATGGTTATGTGTACTGAAAAAGATGAATATGCCTATCATGAGATGATAGCTCATGTTCCTATGCTAACTCATCCTGATCCTAAGAGAGCGTTGATTATTGGAGGAGGCGATGGAGGTGTTGCTCGAGAGCTTCTTAGACATGATGGTCTAGATGAGGTGGTAATGGTAGAGATAGATGAGACTGTTATAGAGGCAAGTAGAAAATATCTTCCTAGTCTATCATCTGCGTTTGATCATCCAAAGCTTCAACTTGTAATAGATGATGGTGTTAAGTATGTGAAGGAATGCAACGATAATTCTTTTGATGTGATCATAGTGGATTCAAATGATCCTGTGGGACCAGCAGGGGGATTATTCACAGAGGAGTTCTACAAAAATGTATATAGATGTCTCAATGAAAATGGAATTATGATAACACAGAGCGAATCACCAACTTTTAACAGCAAGGTCTTCAAGGAGCTATATAACTGCTATCGTAGAATATTCGGTATGAACAATGTGTACTGTTATCTTGTCTTCATACCAACCTATCCAACTGGTATGTGGAGTTTTTCCTACTGCTCAAAAGGAAAAATTCATCCATTAAAAGATTTCGATAGCGAAAAAGCAAGGAGTTTCGTTGAAAAACATAGCTTAAAGTACTATAATGAGAAGGTTCATCAAGCAGCATTTGCCCTTCCAACTTTTGTGAAACAATTACTCGATGGAAGCAACACTGCGATAGAGGATTACATAGGACAACCATCACTGATACCAGAAAAATTCTGTTTATCCTCCAGAAAAACGTAGAAAAAAATGGTTTTTTTAGAGCAAGATTTTTTTGCTGAAAAAAATTATGCTTAAGGTATCTATACTCGATGGATATGTCGATGAGCCTACATGTCTTGGTGTTCCACCATACATAAGCCCATATCCACGTTACATAGCTGGTGCAATATGGCATTTTGATAGACATGCGCAGATTTTTTATGTAACAATCGATCAGGTAAGGAATAATAAAAATCTTTCAAAAAAACTAGCTGAATCTAATCTGATTATAGTTATAGCTGGTGTAACAGTTCCAGGGCGATACCTTTCTGGTTTTCCTGTCAGCCCTTATGAGCTAAAAAATATTTTAAAAGACACACAAGGATCTTTAAAGATTCTGTGTGGACCAGCTGCTCGACACGGTGGTTTTGGTCTATCAGGTGGAGAAAAAATTAGAGAAACAAAGCTGCTGTTCAACGATCTTTTTGATCTCTTTGTAGAGGGAGATGGAGAAACCGTGGTTTACGATCTGCTGAAAAACAATTTAGATGTCGAAAAAACGGATCCGACCCTTTGTAGATCAGATGCACACGCGGTTCAAAAATTTGCTGCAATAGGCTCTAAGGTGGTTAGCCAACATCCATTCTTTCCCAACTATCTCATATGTGAGATTGAGACGTATCGTGGATGCCCACGTAGTATCGTAGGGGGATGCTCCTTCTGCAGTGAACCAAGCCGTGGAAGACCTGATTTTCGGCCCATTGAAGATGTTTTAGAGGAGATCAAAGCTCTTTATAGGAATGGTGTTAGACATTTCAGGATTGGCAGTCAACCATGTATTTTTTCCTACATGGCAAAAGAAGCGGATAGAAATGAGTTTCCAAAACCTAATACGGAGGCATTAGAAAAACTATTTAAAGGAATACGATGCATCGCTCCAAATCTAGAAACACTTCATATAGATAATGCAAATCCAGGTGTTTTAGCAAGATACCCACAGGAATGCAGAGAGATTGCTAAAATCATTATTAGATACCATACCCCAGGTGATGTTGCTGCTCTTGGTGTAGAAAGCGTTGACCCCATTGTCGTAAAAAAGAATAATCTAAAGGCATCAGCTGAGGAAGTATTTTCTGCGATAAAACTACTAAATGAAGTAGGAGCAAATAGAGGATACAACGGGTTACCTGAGCTTTTACCTGGACTAAATTTTGTCTTCGGACTATATGGTGAAACAAAAAAAACCTTTGAGTTGAACTACGAGTTTCTGAAAAAAATATTAGAAACAGGACTACTTCTAAGAAGAATCAATTTACGTCAGCTCATACCAATACCGGGCACAAAGATGTTTAAAATAGGAAACAAAATAGTTAGAAGAAACAAAAAAATGTTTCATAGTTTCAAAAGGAAAGTACGTGAAGAAATAGAGCAGACAATGCTTAGAAGGATAGCCCCACAGGGCGTTGTTCTCAAAAATGTTTTTACAGAAACATATAGGGGAAAAACCACTTTTGGTAGACAAATTGGTAGCTACCCCCTCTTGGTAGGTATACCAGGTGTTTTTCCTCTACATCAATTTATCGATGTAAAAGTTGTCGATCATGGATATAGATCAGTCACCGCAATACCATATCCCCTAGATATAAACAAGGCATCTCTGGAGACAATCGAGAATATCCCTGGTATAGGTAAAAAAAGAGCAACAAGGATAATAGTATCACGACCATTTAAAAACGTTGATGATCTTATAAACTGTTTCGATGACAATGCTATTGGAAAAAAAACGTTAGAATACATATACCTCAGTTCAACACAGCATAGCTAAAAATATTGATGTGTGTTAGACAACATGTTTTTACTCATATATTAGCTGATTATTATATGGAGAGACATGCCGGCTTATTTTTCTTCATAGACTGCTTCACATTTTTTTCATATAACATAAAATTCCAGCTATTGATCTAATTTAGTAGATCTGGATAGATATTTCTCTGCTGTAGTAAAAAAAGAGAAAAACATCAGTATAGCAATCACTATCATATGCTGGATAAAACACAAGGCTTTCCATGTCCTCTCCTCCCATTTGCATCTTA
>Ga0164318_10004563_pt1 | contig 13329 bp, 10 predicted proteins | sample GuaBasSedimGuay9_FD_113734 | JGI IMG/M metagenome (GOLD analysis project Ga0164318, IMG submission 113734) | Subseafloor sediment microbial communities from Guaymas Basin, Gulf of California, Mexico - Guay9, Core 4571-4, 0-3 cm | ecosystem: Environmental > Aquatic > Marine > Hydrothermal vents...
AACTCCGAGTTCTCTTTCCTCGTCGGTCAAAACGGCTTCGGCGGATGCGATAGGCGAGACAATAATGTCCGTCGGGACTACATTAGCATCCCCCAGTGCTCTCATTAGGTTGCTAAGCACAGGAACTTGCGTTACGAATAGAAGAACATTACCTTCGAGTTTCGATGCCGACATTCCGATTGGGTCGTCGATTCCGCTGTTTCCATCGACTATGAAATCTTGAATGGCGTGGTCGATAATTTGAGCATCTTGTGGAAGCGAAACACTTTTTGCAGATTCGATGAGTTTTGCTCTATCGTTATAATTTATCGTTCCACGCTCTTTGGGAATCGCGATAACTCCGTGGCTCTTGACGGTTTTGATTTGACTTCCGCCGAATGCAACTACTGCCTGTTTAATTTTTAACTGAGATTGTTTTTCCGCCATAGAAAGAGCGCGCAAAATTCCTTGCTCGGCTTTTTCGATATTTGTCACTATTCCGCGCACGACTCCCTCGGTTGGAGCAACGCCGAATCCTCGAACTTTCAGCTCGTCGTTTGTGCTTTCGGCTATTATTACCGCCGTTTTAGAGGTCCCAACATCTATGCCCGCGAGAATTTCATCCATTGTTAAACTCCTGTCGCAGTGAGTTTTTTTTATTATACGGTTTATATCTAACTATTCCTTGACCTGGAAACCTGAGGTCGATTTCGACAACATCTATTTTATCTTCCTCGAGTTTGTTCAAAATGATTGCCAATTTGTCCAATGTTTTCGGTTTATCCATTATTCTTAAGCGAATTCCTCCTCGCATCAGGTATATCTCGTATTCATCGGGATTGGGCGAGTAAATCTCGGATATCTGGTCGAGAAATGCAGGCTTTTCCATAGAAATTTTGTTCAGGAAAGCCACAGTCCGCTGGACAGATGAATCGGGTATTGGACAGTATGCTTTCGGCATCAACATCCATTTATTGTCGATAATCGGTAGATTGGGCAGTTTCCTATAATCCTCGATTGGAATAGCCTCACAATTTTTCGTAACTCCCCATAGTTCGCCACAGTTCAGAAGATATTGAGGTTTCTTCTCGCTAACCTCGATGATTACAGCATCGGGATAACATTTTTCCACCTTTACATCCGCGATTCTTTTGTCCGTTAGAATTCGCTGTTTAACCTTTTCTGTCGAGATTAGAAGTAAATTTTCCCCGCGGTGGAAAGGTAATTTCTTTTGAATATCCGATTCTCTCATTCTATCCAATCCGTAATACTCTATTCTTCGGACATCGAAATACGAACTGCTCAACGCCCAACTCACACCGAGTGCCAAAAGAGAAAAAATTATCGCCGAGATGCGAAATATTCTTTTTGCGTTCGCTGTTTTTATGTTCGCTGTTCTCATAATTCAAAACCCAGTGTTTTTACTTCGAGTTCGAGTTCCACCGAAAATTTTTCGAAAACTTTTTTTCTGATGATTTCGATAAGTTTCATAATATCTGTCGCCGATGCTTTGCCATTGTTCACTATGAAATTCGAATGAACTGGCGATACCATAGCATCGTTTATCTTAAAACCTTTCAATCCAGCATCCTCTATGAGTTTGCCAGCATATAGTCCCTCGGGATTTTTGAAAATACAACCGGCGGATTTTTTATCTATCGGTTGATTTTCTGCACGCAGACTCAAATACTTTGCGATTTCCTCTCTGGCGAGTTCGGGGGATACTCGGTCGAGTGCGATATCCACCGAAATTACTATCGAGCCATCGGCGATTTCGATACCGCGATATGTCGGTTCTAACTCGTTGGAACTGAATTTTTGGATACCATTTTCCCGTGATAAAATCTCGACACTTTTCACTTTGTCGAAAAACGATACGCCATAGGCACTCGCATTCATAACGGTAGCGCCGCCCACAGAGCCTGGAATTCCTGCCAGTTGTTCGATACCACCGAAACCGCTCTCTATACATTTTTCGATTGCAGATTTAAGCGATGCACCCGATTCCCAGTGCCAGAGTGAACCATCGAGATGTTCGATTTTATCAATACCGCCATCGATTTTAACGATTATTCCATCGAAGCCGTTATCCGAGACGAGTAAATTCGTGCCTTTGCCGATTACATAGTAAGGAAGATTCTCATCCCATATAATTCTTATGCAATCGGCGAGACTGTTCTTATCGAACGGCTCGATGACAATTCTCGCATCGCCACCGACACCGAAAGATGTCAGAGTCGCCAGTTTCCTATCTCGCTCGACAACTCCGAAATCGGCTAATCTTTTTGCTATGTCGTCCCAATCGGTCATATTATATAGCCATCGCTAAGTATTTCTTATCTTCATCGATTTTTGTTTTGGTATTTTCGCTGTTTTCATTTATCTCCTGTGAGTCATCCTCCGAGTTTTCGAGTTTGTTCTTATGCTTTTGTTCGAGCCTTTCGAGGAACGATGTGCCGACTTTCCAAATCGGTCCCGCACCGATTGTAATCACGAGGTCGCCGGGTTTCGTTATTTCTTCGAGGAGTTCGGGAATTTTCTGAGTATCGGGCTCGAAGAACACATTGCGGTGTCCATAATCCTTCGCCGCACGGGCAATCATCTCGGCTGAAACACCCTCTATAGGTTTTTCGCGGGCGCCGTATATCTCCGTTATCACGAGGACATCTGAATCTAGGAACGCCTTACCGAATTCCTGGAAAAATTCGTTGGTTCTCGAATACAGGTGCGGTTGAACTACCGCCACGATTCTGCTGTCTATATATGCTGTTTTCGCCGCTTGGAGTGTAGCCTGAATTTCCGTCGGGTGATGTCCGAAATCATCGACGACGAGTATTCCATCGACCTCGCCTTTGATTTGAAATCTACGATATACGCCCTTAAACTTCGCCAGTGCCCGCGCGATAGTATCGAAATCGAGACCGACCTCGAGACCGACAGCGATAGCCGCAAGTGTATTCTTGACATTGTGTAATCCGATTAAGTTAGTGTGAACCTCGCCGAGTGTTTTATCATCCGCGATGACGGTGAAATCTGTTCCGCTTGAATCGAATGAAACTTTGACAGCACGGACATCCGCCTGAGTCGAGAGACCATAGGTTATAACTCTTCGCTCTATTTCGGGGAGAATTTCCTGTAAAGGTGATTCATCGATGCAAAGAATAACCGCTCCATAGAAAGGGACTTTGTTCATAAATTCGATGAATGCGCTGTGTAGTTCCTCGATATTGTCGCCGTAACATTCCATATGCTCGCGTTCCATATTCGTCACCACTGCGATGGTGGGGGAGAGTCTCAGAAAAGACTTGTCGAACTCGTCTGCCTCCGCGACGAGATATTCGCCTGTTCCGAGCCGAGCATTCGAGCGAAGGTTCGCCACTATACCGCCGACTATAACTGTCGGGTCGAGATTGCCCTCGGTAAGAACCTCGCCGACAAGAGATGTAGTAGTGCTTTTGCCGTGAGTTCCCGCTATTCCTATGCCGTATTTCATTCTCATCAGTTCTGCGAGCATCTCGGCTCTTCGGATAACCGGGATACCGCGTTCCCCAGCGGAGATGAATTCGGGATTATCACCGTGTATAGCGGACGAAATCACGACTACATCGGCATCGCTTACATTCTCCGCAGAGTGATTGTAGTAGATAACTGCACCGAGTTTTTCGAGGCGCTCGGTGACAGCGGTCCGTCTTATGTCAGAACCCGTGATGTGATAGCCGAGATTGAGCAATATCTCCGCTATCCCGCTCATTCCACTTCCGCCGATACCGACGAAGTGAAGTTTCTTGACTTTCTTGAACATATGTCCACTTCGAGGACTCATAAGTCCCTCCTTGCTTGATTCTTTTCAACTTCGTTTGCTTATATAATCGTATATTTTCCTTGCGATAACTTCTGTGGCGTTCGGTTTTCCCAGCGACTTCATCGCGTTCGCCATACGATGCAATCTATTCGGCTCGTCGATTAAATCCGATATTGTAGCGAACAGCAGGGATGGTGTCAGTTCGCTCTGGTCTATCATAACGGCGGCTTCAGACTGCACGAATGTTCGAGCATTTTTTCTCTGGTGGTCCATCGCCGCATACGGAAATGGAACGAGTATCGCGGGGATACCTACCACCGCTATCTCTGCTAATGTCAATGCTCCCGCACGGCAGATAATCAAATCGCTCGCACCGTAAGCCGACGACATATCTTCGATAAATGGATGAAGCGAAATCTTTTCTTCAAATTGACCGATTGCTTTCATCAGAACAGGGTATTCCTCCTTTCCGCATTGCCATATCGCCTGAGAGTTTCGAGGCAATCCATATTGCTGAATCGTCTTCAAAAAAGTTCCGTTCAAAGCCGATGCACCTTGACTTCCGCCTGTTATGAATATCGTGAATCTATCGGGATTCAGTCCGAATTTCGTTCTAAGTTGTTCTTTTCCCTCGATTGCTGGCTCGATGAATACAGGATTTCCCGAGTAAAATGCTCTTTTTCTCCGCCAGAGGTATTGCCGCGATTCATCGAAACCGAGAAATACTTGTTTCGCGAATAATGAGGCTAATTTGCTGGCGAGACCAGGATATGTATTCTGTTCCTGCCAGAAAATCGGGACTTTGTGCAACGCGCAGGCGGGTGCGAGCGGTGCGGAAACATATCCACCCGTTCCAATCGCACAATGGGGTCTATATTCTCTAATTATCCTTCGCACCTGTCCGACCGAATGCCAAAAGTTTTTCAAAGAGCGTTTTATACCTTTCCAAGGCTTTATATCTATGAGTTCGAGTTCATAACCTCGTTTGGAGACGATGTCTATTTCCAATCCCCGCCTTGTTCCGATGAATTTGAAGTGAGCATCCACATCGATTCTGCTCAATTCTTCCGCTATGTTCAGTGCGGGGATGATATGTCCCCCCGTGCCTCCTCCTGCGATTAAATAACGCATTTTTCACCTATCAACTCCAATGCTGGTTTTGTCGACGGCATACGGACCGCCGACGATATGTTCAACAACACTCCTCCAATGAACATATGAACGACTAACTGCGAACCGCCATAGCTGACGAATGGTAGCGGTATCCCCGTTGTGGGAATCAATCTCGTAACGACGCCGAGATTTATCAGTGCGAAAAAAACATATACCGATGTAATTCCGAATGCGAGATAAGCTCCAAATCTGTCCGGTGCGCGAAGAACAATTCTCAGACCACGCCAGGCGATATAGGCAAATAAGAATACGAGAAGTGATGTTCCGATAAGACCGAGTTCCTCGCCGATGACAGAAAATATGAAATCCGTGTGTGCTTCTGGCAGGTAAAATACTTTTTGTTTGCCCTGACCGAGTCCGAGTCCGAATATTCCTCCGCTGCCAAGTGCGATTAACGATTGCAACGCCTGATAGCCATCGCCCAGCGGGTCGCTGTGAAGGAAGAATGCTTTTAGACGCATTAGTGCGTGATGGGATGTTAACATCAGAACACCGAGCATCGCGATAGATGGCACTCCCAAATATATAAAATGGCGGAATGGGACGCCGACCACTATAAGCATCGCAACAGCCACCATAAATAGTCCCATAACCATTCCAAAATTCGGTTGAAGAACTATTATTCCGAGAAGCACCGCCACCGGTATCATAATCGTTAAGACTCCATCCTTGAAACTCGATAATAGTTGCTGTCTGCGGGAGCATTCCTCGGCGAGGTAGACCACGAGTGCAAATTTTGCGATTTCGGATGGCTGTAATGTGCTCGAGCCGAATAATTTTACCCATCTGTTAGCGCCTTTGACGGCGTGCATTCCAGCGAGTTGTGGAATCAGAGGTAATAACAGCAATCCGCAGACCGCGATAATTCCCCAGAAAGCATATTTCTGCCAGAAGTGGTAGTCTATACGCAGACCGAGATATAATGCTCCGAATCCGATTATGACCCTTACGATTTGCCTTTTGAGGAAAAACATCGGGTCGCCGAACTTGTGGGCACTGGTCACCGATGACGCACTGTAAATCATCACTGTGCCGAAAAGCACCAATATACAAATCGCCCAGAAAAGATTTCTATCGTATTTATTCATCCTTCACACCGACTATTTGCCGAATAAGTTTTTTAAAATATTTTCCTCGTTCCTCGAAATTATCGAAAGCATCATAACTCGGGCATCCCGGTGATAGCAGAACCACATCGCCCGGTAGTGCGAGCGATACTGCTCGTTCGACCGCCTTATCGAAGTCCGAAATCACGGCACAGGTTATGATGTTTTTCGCCAGTTGATTCGCCATATATTCGCCTGTTGTTCCTGTGAAAACTGCGGTTTTTACTTTGTCCTCGAAAATCTCGCGGAGAGGTGAAAAATCGCTCCCTTTATCATAACCGCCAGCAATTAAGACGATTGGTCTATCGAAGGAGATGAGCGCAAATTTCAGAGAATCGGGATTCGTCGATTTAGAATCGTTGACGAACAGTATACCATTGTGTTCGAGGAATCTTTCGAGCCTGTGTTCGATTCCGGTGAAATTTTCGAGTGTCCTTCTCAGCGTTTCTGCGGGAATGTCGAATGGAATAGTCGCCGCGACAGCAGATAGCGCATTTGCGAGATTGTGCGGACCAGGAATGCCGATTTGAGATGCGGGCATAATTTTCTCATCGTCGCGATAAATAATTCCCTGCTGGACATAAGCACCGGGTATTTTTCTTTGCACGGATGAAAACCATAATGGTTTAGAAAATATCTCACCAGAAAGCGATGCGACTTCTGGTTGGTCGGCGAAAAGAACCGCATAGTCGTTTTCACGCTGATTATCGAAGATGTGGAATTTCGCCTCGTAGTATTCCTCGACTGTTTCGTATCTATCGAGATGGTCTGGCGATAAGTTGAGTAATACCGCGACGAACGGATGAAAGGTATCCAGTGCCTCTAACTGAAAACTGGAAAGTTCCAGCACAGTTATGCTTTCAGGAGTCGAACGGACCACATTTTCAGAATATGGGTTTCCGATGTTCCCGGCGAGAATTGTATTTATTCCAGCGTCGCTGAAAATTTTAGCGATGAGTGTCGCGGTAGTGCTTTTACCGTTCGAGCCTGTGACGGCGATGACTTTCCCTTGCTCGTGTCTGAATGCGAACTCGATTTCTGAAATCACGGGTATCCCGCGCCTTTTCGCCTCATTTAGTATAGGAATATTCAGTGGCACACCGGGACTGACGATTATCATATCGCTCTCGTATATTTTCTCGCTGTGCTGTCCGAGTTCGATTACCGCGTCGGTGTCGATAAATTCCTCTGCGCGAGTGCGTAGTTTATCGGTGTCGGCGGCATCGGAAATCATAACATCGAAACCATCGGACAGAGCGAGTTTCCCCGCGGATTTTCCGCTTCTCGCGAGTCCTACTATCGTTACTTTTTTTCTATCCGATATTTCCATAATCATCTGACCTTAAATGATATTAAACCCAAAAGGGCGAAAATTATTCCAAGTATCCAAAACCTTACCACGATTTTTGCCTCGTGAAAACCCGACAGTTCATAATGATGGTGAAGCGGAGACATTTTGAATATTCGTTTGCCGTTCGTGGTTTTGAAATACAATACTTGCAAGATTACAGAGAGAGTTTCGATTACGAGAACTCCACCGGCGATAAATAGCATCAATTCCTTTTTCAGCATAATCGATATGACAGCGATGGATGCCCCGAGGGATAATGCTCCCGTATCTCCCATAAAAATCTGTGCGGGGAATGAATTGAACCATAGGAATCCGAGAATAGCTCCCGCCATCGCCGCGCAGAAAATAGATAATTCCTCACTGCCAGGAAGATAAGTTATGTTTAGATAGTTTGTGAAATCTGCTCTGCCGGAGACATAGGCAACAATCGTGAAAGTTGCAGCCAAAATACCTACGAGTCCTGCTGCGAGACCATCGAGACCATCGGAGAGATTTACCGCGTTCGATGTCCCGACCACAACAAAAGTGGAAAATAGAATATATCCGATGCCCATTTGGAGATAGATATTTTTTATGAATGGCAATTCTGTTGCGCTGCGAAGTTCTGCGAGTGGAGGGTTCAAGTATATCATTATTCCGACTAAAAGACCGAGAGCAAGTTGACCATATAGTTTATATTTTGCTAAAAGTCCTTTGGGTTTGTGTTTGATATCTTTGAGATAATCGTCGAGCAATCCCACCGCTCCTGTAACCACGAGAGTAATCAATGCTAAAATCACATACGGGCTGCTGACTTTCGCCCATAAAACTGTTCCTACCAATACTCCAACGATAATGGCTATTCCACCCATAGTCGGTGTGCCTTTTTTTGTAAGATGTCTTTCCGGAACATCCTCGCGGATTTGACTTTCGTAGTGGTGTTTTTTCAGATACTTTATCAGATAAAAAGTGGTTAACCACGATACGATTGCCCCTGTTGTAGCCGACATCACCATCCTGAATGTGATATATCGAAAGAGATTGAACAGTATAAAATGTTTCCACAGTGGATGTAGCAAATAGTATAACATCAGTTTCCTTTCAGTGCGTTTGAAAAAGGCGATGAAAAATTTAGTTTTCTATCATTTTTCGGAACGATTCCCGCTTTTGCCGAACGATATAGAGGTGGCAGTTTGGGTTTCCAGTAGAATCGTCCAGCGAAATATCTCGTATCCAATTTTTGTTCGACCTTTCGCATAACGACCGTTATCGCGAGTCCCTGAGCAAAAATTCCGATAACCGTCGCAAATATTAGCATAACGATTGTTATTTTTCTTTTAATAGCCATTTTCTCAATTCCTCGACAAATCTTATCATTTTTACCCCGTGCGAACCCTTTATAAGTATGAGGTCGCCTGGCGCGATATTTTCCTCGATGAATTTCATAGCATCGTCGAAATTCTCTGTCGCTATAAATTTTCCATTATAGTTCATTTCATTGAGTTGTTCTCCCGCTGAAAGCATCATCGGTCCGAACAAGACCGCACCATCGAATTTGTGCTCGAAAATTTCTGCACCTGCCTGTCGGTGATATTTTTCGCTGAAATCTCCGAGTTCGAGCATATCGCCGATTACCGCCCATTTATGCTTAGCGGATATTTTATCCATAGTTCTGAATGCCTCCGAGAGAGCGAGCGGACTGCTGTTATAACTATCGTCGATTATTTTCACGCCGTTTAGTTCGATAAGTTCCATTCTGTGTGGCTGCGGACTGAATTTTTTCAGCTCGGCGGATATATCCGAAAGCGATAGACCGAAATGCGACGATACTGCCACCGCACACAATGCCGCATAAATCGGTGCTTTTCCGAGCATATTTAAATCGAACCTCGCTCCATCCACCGAAAACGACGGTCTGCCATCGGAAAACGATATATCGCTCGCTACGAAATCTGCGTTCTGCTCGATTGCGTATGTTATCACTTTGCGGTCTGTATTTTTTGCGAATTTGTTCAGCATTTCGTAGTCGATGTTCAGAAACAATGGATTGTCGGGCGCTAAATTTTTTGCGATTTTCGATTTCTCCGAAAAAATATTTTCCAATGAGCCCAGTCCCTCTGTATGAACGGGAGCAATGGATGTTATAATCGCTATATCGGGTTTTGCGATGTCCACGAGTTTATCCATTTCTCCTACTTTGTTTATCCCGAGTTCGACGACGGCGATTTCGGTATTTTCATCCATATCGAGCAATGTCAATGGAAGCCCGATTAGGTTGTTGAAATTTTTCTTCGCACTGTGGACATCGAATTTCAGAGATAGTGCTTTTGCTATCATCTCTCTCGCTGTCGTCTTTCCGACAGAACCCGTTATCGCGACGACTTTTGGTTCTATGGCATCTCTATATGCCGATGCCAATGTTCCCAGTGCGTCGAGTGTATTTTTTACGACAATCTGCGGTATCGGAAGTTCGAGCCGTCTTTCCACGACAGCGACAGGTGCACCTTTTTGGTATGCGTCGAGATCGAAATCGTGCCCATCGCGCTCGGCTCGCAGTGCGAAAAATATCTCGCCGGGGCGAATCGTTCTCGTATCCACAGAAACTCCGCGAACATATACATTCTCGGCATCTAAATCGGTCAAGTCACCGTTGATTATCGCCGCGATATTTTTTATTCTTTCTTGTTTCATTTTATCAGGCACTTTCCTGCAAAATATTTTCTATTGCTTCCCTTGCGATTTCGGCATCGTCGAAATGTATGGTCCGTTCGGCAAAAATCTGATAATCCTCGTGCCCTTTGCCTGCAATAACAACTGTATCGCCAGATTTTGCCGAAAAAATCGCCTCGTATATCGCCTGCTTCCTATCGACTATTCTTACGAAATTTTTCCTATCCACGCCCGATACAATCATATCTATGATTTCCTCGGGGTCCTCGGTTCTCGGATTATCCGATGTAATTACGACGAAATCGGCGAGTTCGGTTGCTATTTTGCCCATTATGGGCCTTTTTTGTCTATCTCTGTCCCCGCCGGCGCCGAAAACCACTATCACTTTACCTTCGGTCAATTCTCGCGCGGTGGAGATGACATTTCGCAGAGCATCGGGAGTATGAGCATAATCCACAATCACTTGGAAATTCTGTCCCAAATCTATTGTCTGGAATCTGCCCTTCACACTTTTCACCGATTTGATTCCCATAATAATATCCTCTATTTCATATCCCGTTGCCAACGCAGCAGCGGCGGCACCTGCGGCATTGTATATATTGAATCGCCCTGGAATTTTTATATCGACATCGAATTCGCCCCAGGGACTTTTCAATCTGAATTTAGAGCCTGAGAAATCCATCGAAATCGGCTTCGCCAAAACATCGGCGTCTTTATTTTCCATTGCGTATGTCAAAAGTTCACCTCGATTTGCCTCGATTATGGTTTTGCTCGCGGGGTCGTCGATATTTATCACCGCCACCGAGTTATCTTCGAGTTGCTCGAACAATTTTGCTTTCGCCATCAAATAATTTTTCATATCGCCGTGATAGTCGAGATGGTCTTCGGTCAGATTTGTGAATATCGCCGAGCGAAATTTCAATCCCCACACTCGCTTCTGGTCGATTCCGTGCGATGATGCCTCCATAGCGACGCTCGTAATTCCTCTGTTTCGCATCTCTGCCAATAGATTCCATAGCGATTCTGCTCCTGGTGTTGTTATCGCCAGTTTTCTCGCAATTCCATCTTCGAACATATATCCCAATGTGCCTATGGAACCCGCTTTCTCGCCAGCAGATTTGAAAATATGCCATAGAATATGAGTCGTGGTGGTTTTGCCATTAGTTCCTGTAATCGCGTATAGTTTTTCGGGCGGTTCGCCTAAAAATATTTTCAATAGTGATACGAGCACCTCCCTTGTGTCATCCACCAAAATCAGAGGGACCGAAAAGTTTCGTTCCGAATGATTTTTATTAGCGAAGATACATATAGCGCCGTTATCTATCGCCTGTTCTATGAAATTGTGACCGTCGGAATGAACTCCCTTAATTGCTACGAAAATTTTTCCGATATCGATTTTTCGCGAATCGGATGTCACGCCGAACACAATCGAGTTGGTAATATCTCCGATTACTTCACAATCGAATTCACTTTTGATTTTCTCGATAATTTCACTTAATTTCTTTGGCATCGGCAAATTCTCCTTTGGGTTCACAGACCAGAATACAGACGCCGTTAGAATCCAATATAGTATTCGGTTCTGGCAATTGCTCGACTACTATACCTCTCCCTTGAATTCTCATCGGGACATTGTGTTCGGATAGAATCTCGACCGCTTTGCGTAATGGCATACCTTTAACATCGGGAACGATTATCGTATCTTCAGGGTTCGCCGGTAGTTGACGAAGATGAAGAACGATTATACTTTTCGGCTCGACCGCTCGCCCAGGTTCGGGGCTTTGTTGGACTATTACATTTCCCACGCCGTAGAATTTTGCATCGAGATTTCTCATTTTCAGGATTTCGCGAGCTTGGGCGGGATTCGTTCTGATTAGATTCGGCACGGAGACCAAATTGTTTTTATCTCTATGATAGACGAAAAGTTTTTGAGAACTGGGCGATGGGAAAATTCCGGCGCTAATGGCTTTTTCGAGAACACTTCTCAGAACAGGAGCGGCAACTTGACCTCCGTAGTGGTTGAGAGTTTTCGGGTCGTCTATCACGATTATGCCGACAACATAGGGGTCATCATAAGGAGCGAATCCGGCAAAAGAGGCGAAATAGGAATCTGTCTGATACCCTTTTTCGCCGACGATGGTTTTGTGGCTCGTTCCTGTTTTGCCGGCGATTTCGATTATGTCGGAGTTGGCTTTTACAGCTGTGCCGTGAGTTACAACCTCGCGGAAAATCTGCGTCAATGTGTCGGCTACCCATCGCGGGATGACTTTCCGGACACGAAGCGGTTTCTTATCCAATACATCTTCGTTATTGAATTTGGTGATTTTAGAGACTACATACGGACGCATAAGGATACCATCGTTTGCCACCGCTCCGTAAGCGCATACTATTTGTATAGGGGTAGCAGATACCTCGTAGCCCATCGGAAGAGTTGCCATCGAAGTTCCCCACCATTTAGATGGCGGACGAAGAATACCCGGCGATTCTGCGTTGAGGTCTATGTTTGTCGGTGTTCCGAATCCGAAAAGTTTTATATATCTATATAAGGTTTTTTTATCGAATTTCTGTGCGATTAATGTGATACCTACATTGCTAGAGTGGATTATTACATCTCTTGCCAGCATTTTATTTTTTGAATGGACATCGGTTACGGTTCTTCCGCAAATTCTAACAATCCCGTTGTGGGTATCGATTGTATCGGTTGTGGAAATCAGACTTTCAGCCAATGCTCCCGCGAAAGTTACGAGTTTGAATATCGAACCGGGCTCGTATGGGTCGGTGATATTGCGATTTTTCCGCATTTCCAATGGGTATTTAACATAGTTGTTAGGGTCGAAATTCGGCAGAGATGCCATCGCTAAGATTTCTCCTGTGTGTGGATTCATCAAAATCCCTGCTGCTGAATTGGCTTTATTTTTTTCGAGTGCTTTATTCAGTTCTGTTTCGAGTATTCCCTGCAACTCGATATCGATTGTCAGATAGACATCGTCGCCGGGGATAGGTTCGCCTGTGGAGTATCGGAGAAGCGGGTAGTCCTCGCCGAAGCCATCTGTAAATATGAGTTTTTGCGTCGGAATACCACTGAGAAGAGAATCATACATAAGTTCTACGCCGGCGATTCCTTTGCCATCGTTATTCACGCAGCCTATGACTGTCGATGCAACCGAGCCATAAGGGTAAGAGCGACTATACAGCGGAGTAAAGTATATGCCCTTTATCTTTTTAGCCTTGACCTTTTGAGCGATAGGAGTTGGAACTCTTCTTTCGAGATA
>Ga0164318_10004564_pt1 | contig 13328 bp, 8 predicted proteins | sample GuaBasSedimGuay9_FD_113734 | JGI IMG/M metagenome (GOLD analysis project Ga0164318, IMG submission 113734) | Subseafloor sediment microbial communities from Guaymas Basin, Gulf of California, Mexico - Guay9, Core 4571-4, 0-3 cm | ecosystem: Environmental > Aquatic > Marine > Hydrothermal vents >...
AGTGAAGGTGTACTAGCGTATATCATTGCTTTCCATGTCTGCTTTATTCCTTGCTTACCGCCTAAAACATAAACCCAGAGATGTAGCCATGCTCCGCCGATGAATAGGTTAAGCAATGTAACTACGTACAATGCCACCATACTAAGTAGCATTGCTGAATACCCGGTTCCAGTACCGAAGAGCTCCATCAAAAGACTGCCTCCAAATACTGGTAAAAGTATCGCTGTTGGTAAGGCGATCACTAAGAAGTACACTAGCACATCATTGAAGTCGTCTTTCACTGCTTTTTTTACCAGCTCTTTTGGGCTTGTAAGAGAAAGCTTCACTCTCTCTGCTATAAAGTTAAAGTCCACATTTACACCTCCTATTCTATTTTACATCCTGGCTTCACATCCCTGTCAGGAACAAGGATGCTAACACCATCGCCAACAGCAGCAAGTAACATGCCCTCAGATAACACTCCTTTGATCTTTGCTGGTTTTAAGTTTGTGGCAACAACAATTTTTTTACCAATAAGATCATTAACAGTGTATTGGTCTTTTACTCCTGCAACAAGAGTAATAAGCTTATCACCCACATCCACCGTTAACTTGTATAGTTTATCTGATTTTGGGATGTCAGAAGCGGCTTTTATCTCACCAACTCTCAGTCCTAACTTCTCCAAATCATCAATAGTAGCGTACATTTCCTTCACCTTCTTTTTCAATTCAACCACAGATATTTTAGTTAAAATAGGTTTTGCTTTATCAATTTTAACAGGTTTCGGTGGTTCTAAAACCTCATCATACTTGACACTGAAATTATATACTTTAGTTATCTCCTCAACAACAGAAGGGATAAAAGGATAAAGCATTATACTTATAGCCTTAGCCATGTAAACAGAATTGAACACAACATCTTTATCCTTCGTTTTCCAAGGTTCATTCTCTTGGAAGTACCTATTAGCAAAGTGTGTTAAGGACTCAATAGCCTTTATAGCTTTAGCAAGTGAACCCTTCTCAAAACAAGAGTCATACTCATTAAGTGATTCTCTTATCTTGTCATAAACAAACCCGTCAACAGTACCAGAAGGGATAATAGAATTAAAGAACTGGTTAACAAAAGACAGAACACGGTTTATATAATTCAACATGCTTCCAATCAACACCTGGTTTATTATTTTATCCAACTCTGCCCAGGAAAAAGAAGTATCCTTGCTTTCTGGACGATCATACATCAGATAAAATCTCCAGTAAGGAGCAGGTAAAATTTGAAGAGCTCTATCACAAAACAAACCAATTGATCTGCTCTTTGAAAAAGCTTCTCCGTTTTCCCAATTAAGGTACTCTGTAGCAAAGATACAGTCAGGGAGGTGGTAGTTCTCACCAGAGGCAATCAGCTGTGCAGGAAAGATAATCGTATGAAAAGGAATGTTGTCTTTCCCTTGAGTGTATATTTGAAGTACATCGTCTCCAAACCAGTACTCCCTCCAATCAGGTGTGCACTCCATAGTCGCAGAGATATACCCAAGAGCAGCTTCGGCCCAGACGTAAATAACCTTACCTTCAGCTCCAGGAAAAGGAGCAGGTATGCCCCACTCTAAATCCCTAGTAACCGCTCTTGGTCTCAGATTTTTTAACATGTTCATACTCATGTTCTTCACGTTTGCTGGCCAATCTTTACGAGATAAAATGTATTTTTCGATTTCTGGCTTCAGTTTATCTAAATCAAGGAACCAGTGAGTAGTCTCTTTGTAGGTAATGTTTGTTCCACCACATATTTCACAATGGGGATTTATTAGCTGATCTGGTTCAAGAAGAGTACCGCACTTATCACATTGGTTCCCTTTAGCAAACTCATAACCACAATGCGGACAAGTTCCGACAATGAACCGATCTGCCAACATGATCTTGCAGTTGTTGCAGTACGGCCTTTTCTCTGTGTGGGAAGAGATGTATCCGTTTTCATACATCTTCAAGTATATCTCGTGGACAAATTTCTTATGTGTATCAGACTCTGTCCAAGTGTAACTATCAAACTCTATATTAAACGCCTGGATTATGTTCTTTATCTGGTTGTGTACCTTCTCCACAAGATATCTTGGACTAACTCCTCTCTTCATAGCTTCGAAAGCAACTCTTGTGCCATGCGAATCAGTACCACTAACATACAAAACATCATACCCTCTCATTCGATAATATCTAGAAAAAACGTCTCCAGAAAGTAAACTACTCATCAAATTACCTAAGTGAGGAACATCAGATCCATACGGCCAGGCTGAGCAAACTAAAACCCTTCTGAACATAACCACCCCTAAAAACAAAACCAAAGTTTAACTTAAAAAATTTGCGATTGTTAAACCAACAGAAAAGTATTTAATACAATAAAAATGTAATTTGGTTGAGTTCTGGTGGTAAAGATGGAGGAAGTAAAAACTGGCACTACAACTGTGGGAGTGGTTACAAATAATGGTATTGTGTTTGCAGCTGACAAAAGAGCAACAGCTGGTTCTATCGTCATTGGTAAGGAAATAGAAAAAGTCATACCTGTAACAGATAACATCGTTATAACTATTTCTGGTCTTGTTGGGGACTGTCAAAAGCTCGCAGAGTGGTTAAAAGCAGAACTAAAACTGTACGAAATAAGAAACGGGAGAAAGGCGTCAGTGAAAACGGCTGCAACAATTCTAAGCAATATTCTGTACGGAAATCGATTCTACATGCCATACTACGTGCAATTGTTGTTGGGTGGGTATGATTCTGACTTTCACTTATTCTCAATAGGTGCTGACGGTTCTACAGTCGAACACAAGTACATGTCAACTGGAAGTGGGAGTACATTCGCTCTTGGAGTATTAGATAATGAGTACAGTAAATCAATGAATAAGAAAGAAGCCATAGACATTGCTAAGAAAGCTGTCAACATAGCGATGGGAAGAGATATTTACTCTGGAGAAGGTATTACAATATATTACCTGTCTCGTAAAGGCCTCGAAAAAGTTGCATAATTATGACAATCATTTCTAAGATTAAAGAAGAACTTCCAAACAAAGCAATAGAGGACATTGTCTATGAAGGCGCAAACATAATAGTGTATACAAAAGACATGAAATTCCTAGACAAAGGCAAATCAAAAATTAAGGATATTGTCGACAAGGTAAAGAAGAGAATAGAACTAAGACCAGACCCAACAATGTTATTAGACATAGAAGAGGCAGAGGAAATAATAAGGAAGATTGTACCAAAAACAGCAGAACTGGGAGATATTTGGTTCGATTACAACAGGAGCATTGTTTATCTTGAATCAGGAAAGCCAGGCGTTGTAATAGGGCGAAATGGAAGGATAATAGAAGAGATAAAGAAGAAGACAAGATGGGTTCCAATAATAAAGCGCTCTCCTGCAATAAAATCAGACTTGGTCAGGTCAATCAGAGCAACCCTCTACAAAAATTCAGAGTACAGACGTAATTTCATGCATAAAATTGGTGAAAAGATATACCAACCATACACAAAAAATAAGCATTACTGGATTAGATTATCGTTTCTAGGTGGAGCGAGAGAAGTTGGAAGATCAGCAATCCTCCTTCAAACACCAAACAGCAGAGTGTTAATGGATTGTGGTGTAAATGTTGCCTCGGAGATCAACGCCTATCCAAAACTAGAAGCGCCAGAGTTTAACATAAAAGAACTGGATGCGATTGTTATCACTCACGCCCACTTAGACCATTCGGGGTTTGTGCCATATTTGTTCAAGTATGGGTACCGTGGGCCGGTTTACTGTACAGAGCCAACCAGAGACATAATGACCATGCTGCAGTTAGACTATATTGATGTAATGCGTAAGGATGGAAAAGAGCAGATATACTCATCAACAGACATATACGAAATGATAAAACACACTGTCACTTTCGACTACGATGAAGTTAATGACATAACAAAAGATGTTAGACTAACACTACACAACGCAGGGCATGTTCTAGGCAGTGCAATGGTGCACTTAAACATTGGTGACGGATACCATAACATGTTGTATACTGGTGACTTTAAGTACACCAACACGAGGTTATTGAATAAAGCACATGACACGTTCCAGAGATTAGAAACGATCGTTATGGAGAGCACGTACAGTGGCCCAGACGACATTCAGCCAAAAAGAGAAGAAAGTGAGAAGAAGTTCTTGGATATCATAAAGGCAACAATAGAAAAAGAAGGTAAAGTCCTCGTCCCAGTGCTTGGTGTTGGGAGGTCACAAGAAATTATGTTAATATTAGAAGAGGCTATGAACAAGGGAAAAATACCAAAAGTTCCAATAATCATTGATGGGATGGTATGGGATGTCAACGCGATACACACAACATACCCTGAGTTTATGAACAAAAAAGTAAAGAAAGACATATTCCATAAAGACCACAACCCCTTCTTGTCTGACATCTTCAAAAGAGTAGTCTCAAACAAAGACAGAGATAAGATAACAGAGGAGGGTGGGCCAACGATAATCACTGCAACGAGTGGTATGTTAACAGGTGGGCCTAGTGTCTACTATCTGTACAAATTAGCAGAAGATCCTAGAAATGCTCTAATATTTGTATCCTACCAAGGAGAAGGGTCTCTTGGTAGGAAAATACAAGAAGGGGAAAAAGAAGTTCCGGTGAGTGTTGAGGGAAAATCAAAGATCGTAAAAATAAAACTCAACGTGTATACGATAGATGGTTTTTCAGGTCATGCTGATAGGAATGAGCTGCTAAATTACTTGAAGAAAGTAACACCGAAGCCCAAAAGAGCAATATTCGTACATGGAGAAAAAAGCAAGTCAACAAAGTTTTCGTCAGTGGTGCATAAGACCTTTAGCATAGAAACATCAACACCGAGAATATTAGACGCGTTAAGGATAAGATAAAGTTTTTATTTCTGGCACAGCAGTAAATAGTATGGAAATTTATGCACAGCATAGAGCGGAAATAGAGAGAGACAACGCAAGCATAGAATTCTCAAAATTCTACGATTGGTTCTCAAGCCTCTCAAAAGGGATGGGTTATTCATTGAAAGAATTAAAGAATAAACAAAAGCAAGGGAAAAGCAAAGAAGTGGAGATAGAGCTGTCAAAAAAATTGAATGAGTACGTCATGTTTGTTATAGAAGTGATGATAAGCTATGATATAAAAGACAGGAAGTATACAATAAAGATAAATGGAAAGATGATAACAGACTACATGGATAAGTGGGAAATTAATCCTTTTGTAAAATTTGTAAAGTCACTGTATGAATATATAACAGCAACAGGGCTAACAAGATATAGTGGGCAGCTTAAAGACGATGTGGATTTTATAACTAACGAATGTAAGATGATATTGGGCATGGAACACAAGTAAGCAAAAAGTTTAAATAACAATGATTTCAAATTCTAGCCAAGGCAAGGCAGCTACACCTACTGCGGCCCTTAGATCACGTGAAAAGGGAGCAAGAGGTGTAGTAAAGACCCGCCACGAAGGCTAGCCAAGAGAGAGTTTAACAACTTACGAGGAATGGTGCTTGGTGTGGCGGGTTAAAATCATAATCAAGGAAATAGGTCATGATCACTCATAACTGAAGATGTGAACCTATTTCTAAGAAGGATGGTGAGAAAATGGGAAAAATAGCACCAGTGTCTGCAAAGTATATAATATATGCTAAACTAAACGCGAATGGTATTGTAGAAAAACCAGATGTAATAGGAGCTATCTTCGGCCAAACAGAAGGTTTACTAGGAGATGAGTTAGAACTAAGGGAGCTTCAAAAATCTGGAAGAATCGGCCGAATTGACGTTGATCTAAAAGTAGCAAAAGGAAAAACAGAAGGAGAGATAAGTATACCAAGCTCCATGGACAAAGCAGAAACAGCAATAATAGCTGCGGCACTGGAAACAATACAAAGGGTTGGACCTTGCGATGCAACAATAAAGGTAGAAAAAATAGAAGACGTTAGAGTCACAAAGAGAGAATATGTTGTAGAGAGAGCCAAGGAAATTCTCAAGAGACTAATAAAAGAAAATATACCAGACAGCTCAGAATTAACAGAACATGTGAGTAAGAGCGTTAGAATGCTAGAAATAACAGAATATGGTCCAGAAAAAATACCAGCAGGACCTGCAGTAAATGAAAGTGACGAAGTAATATTAGTGGAAGGTAGAGCAGACGTTATAGCATTATTAAAGAACAATATAAAAAATGCCATTGCTGTTGGCGGCACAAACATACCAGAGAGTATTATAAAATTGACACATGAGAAGGAGACAACTGTGTTTGTAGATGGAGACAGAGGTGGGGATTTAATTATAGAAGAATTGAAGAGAAGAGGAGCAGACATAGACTTCATAGCCAGAGCACCATACGGAAAAGAAGTAGAGGAACTGACAAAGAAACAGATACACCAAGCATTGAGAGCAAAAATACCAGTACCACAAGAGCATAAGAATGTTAGTAGACATCAGAGCACAACAAACCACAAAGTCAAGATAAATGAAGAGTTTGTCAAACTGTTAAATGAGTTGGAAGGGTCAAAAGGAGCATACCTATTAGATGAGAACTTAAACATACTTGCAAAGATACCAGCAAAAGAAATACCTAGTGTACTAAGAGAAATAGATAATATTAACACCATCGTTATGGATGGTATTGTAGATAAAAGGTTGTACAACTCAGCAAAACAAAAAGGTATAGAGCGAATAGTGTGTAAAGGTAGTGAAATACAATCAAAAAAGATAGAAATTGTAACATTGTGACACACAGCTGTATTTCAAGTGGAGAATGTATTCTTTGTGCTTTACTTTTCTTTTTCTATATGAAATAAATAAGTACTTCTTTCATGTTGTCTTAACCAAATTTCAAGTGGAAAATAGCAGTTTATCAAGCTTTTTTTACAATATGGAATAATATAATTTATTATTATTTATTATTATAGTTATACACACATACAAATATACAATACACAACTTCCACTTGAAATAATGGTGTGGTGCACTTGAAATACTGCTTGTTATGTCATATATTTTAAAGCACATATTTATTTTTAAAAGAAAGTTATCTCTATTTGTTGGGGGTTGGTTAAGCATGGAAACAAAAAGCTCTTTATATTCCTACTTCAGTAATAATGATGGCACAGATTTAAGGAGCATTTTTGATGAATATATCGATCAGCAAAGCATTTTTCTTGATAAGACGCCTCTTCTCCTTAACTATACACCATCAGAAGTGTCTCATAGAAGCAAGGAAATGAAAATTTTAGCACATATACTCAAACCAATCCTTAAGCTTGAGAAACCATCAAATGTCTTTATGTTTGGTTTGCCAGGCACAGGTAAAACATTAGTAGCAAAGCAAGTAGTGAAAACATTAAAAGATGTAGCTGATGGGAAAAACATACCTTTACAGACAATATATGTGAATTGTCGTGTTGGTGGTCTTGGGAATTCAGACTACCGTTTGTTGGTGAAATTATGTGGTTTACTTGGTAGAGAATTACCAAGGACAGGTCTATCTACTAAAGACATTTATGACGCTTTTTATAATATAGTTGACGCAAAAAAACAAGCAATCCTTCTTGTCCTTGATGAAATAGATCCTTTATTAACAAGAAAAGACAGCTCCTTTATGTATAATATATCGAGGATTGATGAACAGCTGGAAAATGCTGTTGTATCGTTCATAGGGATATCTAATAATGTTAGTCTCTTGAACAATGTTGAGAAATGTATCTCTTCTACTCTTTCATCCGAGAAGATTGTATTTGAACCATACAATGCTTCTCAAATTTATCATATAATATCTAAGAGAGCTAAGCTCGCCTTTAGACAGGATAGTTACACAGACTCAATAATTCGTCTTGTTAGCGCGTTAACTGCTAAACATAGTGGTGATGTGAGAGAGGCTTTAAATCTTCTGAGGGTTGCTGGGGAACTGGCTCAGCGGAGATCAAAACCACAAATAACAGAAGAAGAAGTATATGACGCTGAGAAGAAGATAAAAAACGACCTTCTTTTGTCATCTGTTAAGTCTTTAACACAAAACGCTAAGTACATACTGTATATTATCTCATCATCGTCAGAAGACACATTATCTGTGAACGATGTGTATACAAAATATAAAGGGATTATGCTAAGATTAGGGAAGGACCCTCTTACATCTCGTAGGATACACGACTTTATAAATGAGCTTGAGACTGTGGGCATGTTGCAGTCGAAAGTAATAAGTATGGGGAGGTATGGTCGATTTAAGACAGTATGCTTACCTTTAGAACCATCAGTCAAGAATGAAATAAAGAAGATGTTAGAATTTGAGCTGAACTTATAATTATGGACACTTCAAACCTATTATTAGAGTCAAGTTTAAAGGTACCCTCTGATAAATTAGAAGATTTTATCAAATTCCTGAAGGATAGAAATGTAACAGGACTTGTTACACAGGAGCACTATCTGGAATTTGAAAGAACTATTAATAAGAAGCCAAAGAAAATTGTGGTGCATGAGGACAGGAACATACAACGTTCAAAAGAAGAAGGGAATGTTCGCATCTTAAAGTCTTATGTAGAAGATAAGGGAAAGAAGACGATAAGTGACTGGGTTGCCTACTACAATGATCGTTTTAGGAAGTTAAGCTCTATCTTACTCACACGGCCAGAGCTGAAAAGAGCAATGAGTGTAGAACATGTGTTGAAGTCAAGGCCACGCGAGGTCGCCTTGATAGCTATGGTTTATTCAAAATCAACGACAAAAAATGGGCACACTATACTCGAGTTAGAGGACCCTACAGGTACAATTAAAGGTATAATTATAAAGGATAAAAAGATAGATGTTGACGAGATTGTTGAGGATGAGGTTATCGGCGTCATTGGTAGATTAAGTAATAACGTCATTTTCATAGACGAGATATTATATCCTGAAATCCCTATAGTTAAAGAAAAGAAGCAGGACGACGATGTTTATGCTGTTTTTATATCTGATACTCATGTTGGTTCTAAAGATTTCTTAGAAAATTTATTCAATAGATTCATAGACTGGCTCAATCTTAAATATGGTTCAGATAAGCACAAAGAGTTAGCATCAAAAGTGAAGTATTTGTTTATAAATGGTGATATTGTCGATGGTGTTGGTGTGTACCCTGGTCAAGAGAAGGATATATCTATACAGTCTATTGACAAACAGTATGCAAAATTCAAGGAGCTTATATCTAAAGTTCCAGACGATATTAAAGTTATAATCACGCCGGGGAATCATGATAGTGTTAGAATAGCTGAACCACAACCTGCCTTTGACAAAAACTTTTCTTATCCTTTGTACGATTTACCAGATAATTTTATCTTGTCTTCAAATCCAAGTCTAATCAACATTCACTCTTCTTCATCCTTTGAAGGGTATAATGTTTTAATGTATCATGGCTATTCTTTTGATTACTATGTTGGTAATGTTTCAAAGTTTAGAAAGCATGGTTATATTAACTCTGCTTTGTTGTTAAGAAGTCTGTTAAGGAAGAGACATTTAGCACCAACACATGGTTCTACTTTAATCGCACCGAGATTTGTTGACGATCTTATGTTAGACGGTGTGCCAGATATCTTGACAGCAGCTCATGTCCACGCACCATCTCACACAAGGTACAAGCATGTTTGGAATGTTGTAACTTCTTGTTGGCAGGCCAAGACAGAGTTCCAGGAAAGAGTGGGACATAACCCTGTTCCAGGTGTTGCTTATCTGTTTAGCTTAAAAAACAACAGCTTTAGGATAATGGATTTCAGATTATGATGCTCTCTCAAATAGATGACATGATTCAGAAAAGAGTCAAGGAAGAATATGAAATTGCTAGCGAGGCAAGGAAAAAAGGTTATGACCCAGAGGATAAGGTAGATGTCATCTTAACCAAAGATGTAGCAGAGAGAGTTGTCTGGCTTGTTAGCTCAGTGTATCCTGACATTGTTGGGAAAGGTATAGAGGATAGAATAAGAGAGTTAGAAGAAAAGTATGGTTTTGGTGATTGGAGAGTTGCACTAGTGGTAGCAGGTGAAGTAGCCAAACAAAAATTTTGTAAGTTTGACTCTGTTGAGAAAGCATTAGAAGCAGGTGTTAGGATTGGTGTAGCCTACATAACAATGGGTGTTACTGCTGCACCTCTTGAAGGTTTTGTGGAATTGAAGTTGAAGCAGAGACAGGACGGTGGCAATTATGTTTCTTGCTTCTTTGCAGGACCAATTCGTTCTGCTGGTGGTACTGCTGCTGCAATATCTGTGTTAATTGCAGATTATGTTAGGAGGCAGTTGAATATATCTACCTATGATCCGACAGAGAAAGAAATAAACAGATATATCATTGAGATAGAGGATTATCATCGCGTAATCACACGTTTACAATATTTTCCATCAAAAGAGGAAATAAAATTTCTTATTCAACACATTCCTGTTGAGGTTAATGGCGATGCCACTAGCGATAGAGAGGTCTCTAATTACAAAGATTTGCCTCGTGTTGAGACCAATAGGATAAGAGGGGGCATGTGTCTCGTTGTAGCTGAAGGTCTTGCATCAAAGGCAAGGAAGATTGTAAAATTTATTGAGAGTCATGGAAAAGAGACAGGTTTGGAAGATTGGCTTTTTTTAAGAGATTTTTTGGATATACAAACAAAGGAACACACTACAAAAAACAACAACAAGAGTGATCATATCTCTCCAAAATATGTTTACTTAGAGGAAACAGTGGCAGGAAGGCCCATATTTTCATACCCAATGGCTAGGGGTGGGTTTAGGTTAAGGTATGGCCGATCTCGTTTGTCTGGCCTTGCTGCAGCAGGTCTGCACCCTCTAACTATGAGGGTCTTGGAAGGATTTATAGCTACTGGAACTCAGCTTAAAGTAGAACGTCCAGGAAAAGCAGCAGCTATAACTCCTTGTGATTATATTTCTCCACCAGTTGTTTTGCTAAATAATGGTGAAGTTACTATTGTATCGGATGAGACCGAGTATAACCGTGTTAAGGACAAGATAAAGGAGATATTATTCTTAGGTGACATCCTGTTCAACTACGGAGATTTTCTAGAGAACAATCATGTTTTGATACCTTCTCCTTATGTGGAGGAATGGTGGGTTTATGACCTTGCTGATGCTGATAACATTGACGTTGTATTCCCAGAATACAAAGATTATGTCTCCAATCCTTGGAAGGACATATCTGAAGAGCAAGCGGTTAAATTAAGTAAAAAACTAAACATACCTCTACATCCAAAATACACTCACTTTTATTCTGATCTAGAGCCAGAACAGGCTAAAAAGCTTATAACGTATGTTAGAGAATATTATGATAATGGCTTACCTTTCGATCAAGAAATAAAACGCCTACTCGAGTTGGCTTGTGTTCCCCACTACTTGGATAATAATAAAATAATTATAAAAGATGGTTTTAGAGTGTCCTTTGAAGAGAGCTTTGGAATAGGTAATGACAAAACACTGTGTGGTAATTCTACAATGGAACTGTTTAATTCAATTTCTAATGTTAAACTCATGCCAAAGTCAACAGTTTATATTGGTGCTAGGATGGGTAGACCTGAGAAGGCAAAGCCAAGAAAAATGAAAGGCACACCTCATGTACTTTTCCCTGTTGGTAGGGAAGGTGGTAGGTTAAGAAGTGTGAACGAGGCTGCAAAATTGAAAGTTCTTGCAGAATTTCCTACCTATTGGTGCCCAAAGTGCAACAGGGAGACTATCTGGAGGGTTTGTGAGGTTTGTGGATCCAGAACAGAGAGAAGGTTCTTTTGTCCAAAATGCAAAGTAGAGTCTAGGTCAGAAATTCATTCATGCGGGACTAAGTGCTTACCATACAAAAAACGCAGAGTAGACATCAAGCACTATCTAGATTTGGCTATGGAAAATCTTGGTATCTCTGGCGAAGTGTTTATTAAAGGTGTTAGAGGCACTTCAAATAAAGATAGAACTCCTGAGAGATTAGAGAAAGGTGTCTTACGGGCGCTTCATAATGTGTATGTTAATAAAGATGGGACAATTCGTTACGATGCTATAGAAGTTCCTGTCACACATTTCAAGCCTAGTGAAATCGGCACGCCTGTTGATAAACTTAGAGATTTGGGCTACACTGAAGATATATTTGGGAAACCTCTTGTTAGCGATGATCAGATATTACAACTTCACCCTCAAGATGTTATTCTACCTGGGTGTAAAGATTGGCCAGAATCAGATTCATCAGAAATGTTAATTAATGTAGCAAAGTATGTAGACGATTTACTTGTTAGGTTTTATAAAATGGAGCCGTACTACAACATTCAATCCAGAGATGATCTGATTGGACATTTAGTGATTGTTCTCGCTCCACATACTTCTAGTGGGACTGTTGGTCGCATAATTGGGTTTTCAAATACTCAAGGCTTTTTTGCTCATCCTTTCATGCATGCTGCTGTTAGGCGAAATTGTGATGGTGATGAGGTCGCTTTTATGTTGTTATTAGAAGCGTTGATAGACTTTTCAAGATCTTACCTTCCTGATGTTAGAGGAGGGAGGGTAATGGATGCGCCTATTGTTCTGTCTTCATCCATTATTACATCTGAAATAGACACAGAAGCTTTTAACATGGATATTGTAGAAAGGTACCCAAAAGAGTTTTACTTGGCTACACAAGAGTGGAAAAAACCGTACGAGGTTGATATTGATATTGTTAAACACCATGTTAAACAGAAGCATTTTAAAATAAGGTTCACAACTCCAACAACGTCTATGAATGCGGGGGTCAATGTTAGCATGTACAAAAGGATAGAAGACATGCTGTCTAAGATAGAACTCGAGATGGACTTAGCAGAGAAGATTAGGGCAGTTGACGCCAATGATGTAGCTACGCTTATAATTGATAAACACTTTTTAAAAGATATTAAAGGCAATCTACGAAAGTATTCAAAGCAGACTTTTAGGTGTGTCAATTGTAATACTATATACCGTAGAATACCTTTGTCAGGCAGATGTAATGTCTGCGGCGGAAAGCTAGTGTTGACAATATCAGAAGGCTCTGTTGTTAAGTATCTGAAACATTCCTTAAAACTAGCTGAGAAGTATAATATTCCAGAATACCTTCTACAAACGATACACATGTTAGAGAAAAGAGTAGAATCTTTATTTGGAAAGGAACCAACAGAACAAAAGAGTATCTTCTCTTTTCTAAATAAGTCCAAGAGTTAGTAAGATTGTTGTAAGATTTAAGGAGCCCATCATATTTATTTTTCTACATTTTGTATGTGATAGATACCCTATTAAAGCTGCTGTGTACAACACCATCACACCCACGAAACCATCATAAAGAAAGCTCAAAACAGACACAAGGACAATGCTCACAAT
>Ga0164318_10004565_pt1 | contig 13328 bp, 11 predicted proteins | sample GuaBasSedimGuay9_FD_113734 | JGI IMG/M metagenome (GOLD analysis project Ga0164318, IMG submission 113734) | Subseafloor sediment microbial communities from Guaymas Basin, Gulf of California, Mexico - Guay9, Core 4571-4, 0-3 cm | ecosystem: Environmental > Aquatic > Marine > Hydrothermal vents...
CCGCCTCTCCAGGGCCGGGTCCTTCTCGATGTGCTGCCGGTACTCGTCGATGGTCGTGGCGCCGATGCAGTGCAGCTCGCCGCGCGCCAGGGCCGGCTTGAGGATGTTGGAGGCGTCCATGGCTCCGCCGGTGGCGCCCGCGCCCACCAGGGTGTGCATCTCGTCGATGAACAGCAGCACCTCGCCTTCCTTCTCCGTGACTTCCTTGATGACGTTCTTGAGGCGATCCTCGAACTCGCCGCGATACTTGGCGCCGGCGATGAGCGCACCCATGTCCAGGGCCAGCACGCGCTTGCCCTTCAGACCCTCGGGCACGTCGCCCTCGACCAGGCGGCGGGCCAGGCCCTCGACCACGGCGGTCTTGCCCACCCCGGGCGAACCGATGAGCACGGGGTTGTTCTTGGTGCGGCGGCTGAGGATCTGGATGGTGCGGCGGATCTCCTCGTCGCGCCCGATGATGGGGTCGATCTTGCCCTCGCGCACGGCGGCGCAGAGGTCGCGGGCGTACTTGTCAAGGGCCGACTCGTTGCCGCCCTGGGCCGCGGATTCGTCGTCGCCGTCGTAGGCTGCGTCCCCGCCAGTGGCCTCCAGGGCCCGGGCCATCTTCTGGGCGGTGATGTCGAAGGTCTTCAGCACGCTGCCCGCCCGGCCGGTGTCGGCGGCCAGGGCCAGCAACAGCTCGCGGGTACCGACCATGCCCCCGGATTTCTTGGCCAGGGTCTCGGCCTCCAAAAAGAGCTTCTGCAGTTCGCGACTGGCGCCCGGCACATCCTGGGCGCCGGTGACCCGGGGCAGGCTCTGCAGCTCCTGATCCACCGTGCGCAGGATCAGGCCCGGATCCAGTTCCATACCGCGCAGGGTGTTGGTGGCCAGCCCGGTATCGCTCAGCAGGGCCCACAACAGGTGCAGGGGCTCCAGCTCCGAGTGCTTCATCTCATAGGCCTTGGACTGTGCCTTCTGCAGGGCTTCCATGGCATTGACGGTCATGTTATTCATGGTTTTCTCTCCTTTGTATTTCCTCATCTTCACAGATGGTCGTTTGCTCGCGGGGTATATTGCACAAAGGGGACCAAGTTGAAGGAAACACCTAAAAATACGTAAGTTGTGGATTAATAATATGTTAAGAAAACATAAAGAAAATGTATACAGTATTCAAACGCACCCCCCACCGCCATGTATGCCATGTTGTCATGACATTTATGCACACACCCAGACACGGACAGCATGAAGGTTGGGCCATCAAGAGATGATTACAACATGTTTATTTCTCAAAAAATAAGAAATTTTCCTAGACCCGGCGGGGCGTATGTGGTAAATTCCTGCTGGGAATATCCAGGACGTTGATAACCTTGGAATTCCTGAGACCTTAAATGGTCGAAATCAGGGGGGATTTTCCATTGTTGTATCAAACATCATTTCAAAGGAGGAAGCAGTGATGAAATCGTGTAAGGTTCTCCTGCTGACAGTCATGGTTTGCGCGTTGCCGATGATGGCCTGGGCGGACGGTTGCCCGGCCGGTGGTGGTAATTGGTCAACCCTGAACGGGATGGATCCCGGTCGTGCTGTGGTCAGCAATTGCAATGGCGGAGGCTTGCAGGTCGGAGACATGACGGGAGCCGCCTCCTGGGATGGCGCCGTTGTTGGTGCTCAGTGGACGGTGACGGGCATTACCCTGGCCTCGGTGACCATTGACGATTCCGGCATCAACCCCGACGGATCGGGTGTGCGCATTGCCTACACCACGTACTCCGGCGGTGTGTTCTCCCTGGATCCCGACGGGCCTTGGGGCCACTCTGCGGGCAGCATGGATAACATCGAGGGAGTCATGGATTCCGCTTCCGGCACGGTCAAGATCTATCGTCTGGCCGGAGGGGTCACCTACAATGTCACCTCCGATATCAACGGAACGGGTCACATCACGAGCTGCGGCCCCATGACCGATTGCCAGGTGACCTACGCCTTCGCCCTCAGTCAGATGGCATGGCAGGGCGATCCCGCTACGGATAATCCCCTGCCTGATTATCCTCCGTTCGAATTGTGCGACGGCAACCTGCCTCCCATGGCCTCACAGTGGAACAGTTGCCAGATGGGGTTCGGCCTTGAATGCGCCGTGGATGCCGAGTCCACCACTTGGGGATCGCTGAAGGCTCTTTACAAGTAATCATCACCAGGCGTGCTTGAACATTGACCGCTTGATCTGGACGGGGCTCTGCGGAGCCCCGTTTTCATGTTCTCCACCACTGGGCGTTCACAAAAAACAAGACAGCCCTGGAAGTTTTTGATCAGTGCTGGCAGCATGAGGTCCAAGCAGAGGGATGCCAATCCACCGAACCCCGGCCACGGAGATACGAGCAGATGAAAATCCTCATCATCGGGGCGGGAGCCGTGGGGTTCCAGCTGGCCCAGACCATCAGTCGCCGCGAACACGATGTCATCATCGTGGAAGACAGTCAGGAGCAGATCGACACTGTCGCGGAGCACCTTGATTGCCGTCTCGTACAGGGCAACGGTGTCAGCCCCGCCCTGCTGCGCGAGATCGGCATGGCCGACTGCGACCTGGTCGCCGCCGTGACCAACCGCGACGAGATCAACATCATCGCCTGTCAGACCGCCCACGCCCTGGGCGCCCGGGTCAAGGTGGCCCGCGTGCGCCAGGAGGACTATTACCAGGATCACCGCCTGCTGCTGGACGGCATCGACATGGCCATCAACCCCGACCATGAGGCCGTCCACTCCATCCGCGAGGTCCTGTTCCAGACCGGGGCCACCGAAATCCACGACTTCGCCGGCGGCAAGGTGCGCATCATCGGCGCCCGGGTCGAACCCGACAGCCGGGTCGAGGGCCGCTCCCTGGCCCGACTCAACGGGGACCTGGGCGATTCCATGGCCCTGGTGACCACCATCGTGCGCGACCAGGAAACCCTCATTCCCACCGGGCAGACCGTGCTACAGGCCGGGGACATGGTCTTCATGGCCGGTTCGCGCAGCACAGTCAACCGCTCGCTGATCTATTTCCAGGCCCGCAAGCGAAGTCTGTCCCACGTCATGATCGTCGGGGCCAACGCCATGGGGCGCGAGCTGGCCCGCGACCTGCTGGCCGCCGGCGTGAAGGTCAAGATCATCGACCGCAACGAGGAGAAGTGCCGGCTCGCCAGCCGCCAGCTGCGGCACGCCCTGGTCCTGCACGGCGAGGGCGCCGACGCGGCCCTGCTGGAAGCCGAGGGCGTGGCCGACATGGACGGATTCGTCTCGGTGGCCCAGGACGAGGAAACCAACATCATGGCCTGCCTGCTGGCCCGCCATCACGGAGCTGCCAAGACGGTCTGCCTCGTGGACCGTCCCGACTACGTGCCCCTGCTGCCGCTGCTGGGCGTGGACGCGGCCGTCTCCCCCCGGCTGGCCACCTCCAACTGGCTCGCGGGCTTCGTCCAGCGCGGCGCGGTGATCAGCGCCGAATCCCTGGGGTTCAGCGGCTCCGAGATCCTGCAGCTCGAGGTGGGCGCCGACTGTCCCTGGCTCGGGAGCAAACTCATGGACCTGGAATTCCCCCGCGACGCGGTCATCGGCGCCGTCCTCAAGCGGGGGCGCGTGGTGACGCCCAAGGGGGAAACGGTGCTGGAGGCCGGCGACCAGGTGGTCGTCTTCGCGCTGTCCCAGGGGGTCGAACGGGTCGAGAAGTTCTTCTCCGGAGGGGGCGCGTGAACCATCGTGCCGTCCTGAAGGTGCTGGGATTCCTGCTGCTGGTCACCGCGGTGTGCCTGCTTTTGCCCGCGGCCGTCTCGGCCCTGTACGGGGATCCCGATTGGCCCCACTTCCTGGCCACCGCCGGGCTGGGAATCCTGCTGGGAGGCACCGTGCTGCTGGTGGTGCGCAACGCGCCGGATCTGCACGCCCGCGAGGGGTTCGCGGTGGTGGCCCTCGGCTGGCTCGTGGTGGGCCTGCTGGGCGCGGTGCCCTACTGGTCGAGCGGGCAGATTCCTTCCTTCGTCGACGCCGTGTTCGAATCCATCTCCGGCTTCACCACCACCGGCGCCTCCATCCTGACCGACATCGAGAGCCGCACCCATGGCGTATTGCTGTGGCGGGCCCTGACCCACTGGTTGGGGGGCATGGGCATCGTGCTGCTGGCCTTGGCCATCCTGCCCCTGCTGGGCGTGGGCGGGATGCAGCTGTTCCGGGCCGAGGTACCCGGGCCGGTCTCTGAGCGGCTCACCCCCCGCATCAGCCAGACGGCCAAGCTCCTGTGGGGAGTCTATGTGCTGCTGACCGTGTGCGAGATCGTGGCCCTGAAGATCGCCGGCATGGGGATGTTCGACTCCATCTGCCACGCCTTCGGCACCATGGCCACCGGGGGTTTCAGCAACCACAACGCCAGCGTGGGCGGCTACGCCACCCCCGCCGTCGAGTGGATCATCATCGTGTTCATGTTCCTGGCCGGCGCCAACTTCTCCCTGCACTACCTGGCCCTGACGGGCAAGGTGAAGGTCTATTTCAAGGACGAGGAATTCCGTTTCTACGGGCTCATCATCCTGATCTGCACCGGCCTGATCGCGGCCTCCCTGCACGCCGTCCACTTCTACACCGGGCGCATGGAGACCCTGCGGCACACCCTGTTCCAGGTGACCTCCATCATCACCACCACGGGTTTCGGCACCGCGGACTACCTGCAGTGGCCGCCGGTGGCCCACGCCATCCTGCTGACCCTGATGGTCGTGGGCGGCTGCGCCGGCTCCACCGGAGGCGGCATCAAGGTCATGCGCCTGTTCCTGCTGCTGCGCAACGCCAAGTACGAACTGAAGAAGATGCTGCACCCGCGCGCGGTCTACACCCTATGGTTCAACGAGCGACCCGTCGCCCCCGCCCTGCTGACCAATATCCTGGGGTTCTTCCTGCTCTACATGTCCATCCTGGTCACCGGAGTCATCATCCTGACCCTGGGCGGAAGGGACCTGGTCACCAGCATCGGGGCCACCGCCGCCACCCTGGGCAACATCGGCCCGGGGCTGGGCCTGGTGGGCCCGGCCAGCAACTACGCCCACCTGCTGGACTGGGAAAAACTGCTCCTGGTGCTCTTCATGCTCATCGGCCGCCTGGAGATCTTCACTGTGCTGGTGCTGTTCCTGCCCGAAGCGTGGCGGAAGCGGTGAATCCTGGGGGCACATCCCGCTCCCTTGTCATCCGGGTGATTGATCTGTTATAATAATACATGACGAATTATATGTCGCCAAAGGAACACAGCGCGGGTCCCGGGAAACGGAATTCTCTGTAACGACAACATCAAGGTGGAGTCGGAGAGATGGCCGCTGGACCAGGACAATTACGAGCACCAGCAATAATCATGACTTTTCTGGTCATATTTTGCGTCGGCTCCGTGGTTGCCTGGGCGGTTCCGGAGGCGTTGATCCTGCCTTATGCCGTGGATCAGGTCTACGCGGATCGAGCCCGGGAAGCCATCTGGATGGCCGGTCCCGTGGCGACGCCTCTGGCCAGGACCCTGTTCACCCAGCTGGCCTCCGCGGGCTCCGACGGGCTCGATCCCGCCGCCTACCACTTGGCGGAATTGACGCGGTTGCTGAGCCGGGATCCTCCGTCCACCTTGTCACCCGGTGCCGACCTGGAGGCCCCAGGACAAGCCGAGCTCCTCTTCACCGACGCCTTCCTGGCCTTGGGACGGGATCTGGCCCTGGGACGGATCGATCCCCACACCCTGTGGGAGAAATGGCTGCCCGAGGACGACCGTCCCGACCCCCTGCCCCATCTGCAGCGGACACTGGTGAACCTGCCCCCGGCCTCGGTGGAGAACCATACCGGTGCCGAGGCCGTGGTCGTTTCGGCCCTGGCCGCCTGCCGTCCCGACCAACCGGGTTATCGGAAGTTGAGGGACGCCATGAACAGCCTGGTGGCCGTGGCGCGGAACGGGGGCTGGCCCCCGGTGGATCCGGGGGAACTGCTGCGTCCGGGGGACCGCTCGGAACGCGTGCGGCAACTGCGTGCACGCCTGGCGATCAGCGGCGACCTGATCCCCCTGCCCCTGGCCGCCGCCCCCTGGTGCGTCAACGGCGACCCCGACCGTTTCGATGCCTTTCTGGCCTGCGCGGTGCGCTCTTTTCAGAAGCGGCACGGACTGCGTGTCGACGGCGTCGTGGGACCGAAAACCCTGGTCGCCTTGAACGTGCCTGCGGCGCAACGGGCCGTCCAGGCAGCCCTGAACCTGGAGCGCCGGCGCTGGTTGCCGCGCGACTCGGAGCAGCGCCGCATCCTGGTCAACATTCCGGATTTCTCCCTGTCCCTGTACCCGGGCGACGGCACACCGCCGCTGACCATGCGCGCCATCGTGGGCCGCAAGGACCGCCCCACGCCCGTCCTGTCCGGAGAAATGAAGTGGCTGGTCCTGAACCCTCGCTGGACCGTGCCTCAGAAGCTGGCCCGCGAGGACCTGCTGCCCAAGGTCGCCGCGGAGCCCGGCTACCTCATCGAGCGCGGGTTCAGGATCTTCCACGACTGGCGACCGGGAGCCGAAGAGGTGGATCCGGCCCTCATCGACTGGACCTCGGTGACGCCCAAGGACATGACCTTCAAGTTCCAGCAACTGCCCGGACCCCGGAATCCCCTGGGCCGGGTAAAATTCCTGTTCCCCAACCCCTTCAGCGTCTACATCCACGACACGAACCATCGCGCACTGTTCAACCTTCCGCGTCGCTGTTTCTCGTCGGGGTGCGTGCGGATCGAGAAGCCCGAGGCCCTGCTAACGGCGCTGATCGCCGGGGGAAAGACCGGGCGCGACTCGACGGCCCTGGCCGCCCTGACCGGGGGCGTAACGGAATCATGGGGCCTGGATGAACCCGTGCCGGTGCATTTCGTGTACATGACGGCATGGGTGGACGGGAAAGGGGTCCTGCAGTTCCGGGATGACTGCTACGGCTACGATACCACGCTGGCCGTCAACGTGGCCTGCGCCCCCCTGGCGCCGGCGCCAAGCTGGATGCCGACCGGGCAGCCGCTACCGCTGGCCGTCGCTTCCAATGCGACGGTCCCCACAGGATCATGGAACAACGGAAATCACCAGGAGCGCACCGGTCCCGTGTCGAGGTGGACGAAACCCGACGCCGAATAGAACCCGACGCCGCCCCGCCGCTCGGCGAGCGCCGTCCTGTGCAGGCGCGGCAGATCGACCCCCCGCAGGCGTATGTCCACGGCCTTGCCCTGCATGTGGTAGCTGTGGCTGGCCACACCCTTGCTTCGCCTGCGCAGGAGGGCGTTGGTGGCCGGACACCGGTACCCCGAGATGACGTCGTACTCGGGGGCCACGTCGAGCTCGTCGGCCAGGTCGTGCAGGAGATCCAACAGCGCCGGGTCGATCTCGTGGACATCCCCGGTGCGATGATCGCGCAGCAGATGGTTCACACGGGCCAGGCCTTCGGGCAGATATCGACCCCTGTCGGCAAAAACACACCGCTCCGTCTCACCCGTATGGATGTTGTGCAGCACCAGACGCCGCCTGCCGGAAACCCGCCGGGGACCCGCCAGCACCGTGGTCATGGCCTGCGCACCGGCCGGGGCGGCCAGGGCAAACAAACCACCCAGGGTCACCAGACCGCCGAGTTTAAGGAAGCTGCGGCGGCTCGTACGGCTGTCATTGTTCATGTCTCGCAAGATCGCAGGCTCCTTCCCGGTACCGGCGGCCAAGATGCCGTCTGCTGGATCGTGAGGAAATTGTGTCCACTCGTACCCGAAAGGCAAGTGCAAGTTTCGTGCTGAATCCCTGAAAATCCAAATCCGGCGTGGTAGGTGGCGGGAACAGGTGGCACCGATGACGCCCAGCAATTCCGTGAGTCGGCAGACGCACAGATCCCCCGCGCACGTGTCACCGTTGACAGCAGCCGTAGACCGTTGCCGTCGGACAAGGCCTTGATGAATGTCGTCACCCGGTGCACGAGATTCCCCTTCGGTTTTGATATTTAGCTAAATAACGCATCGTTCTTCACTCTGCGACAAACAAATCCCTTATAGAAACCAGGATTATTGAATCGCTTCGTTCAGAGCAATCCTATCGTCATCTTGATCGCCACCAGCAGCAGCACCCCCCCGAACATCTGCTTGATGAGGCGGGGCTTCATTTTTTCATTCATCAGCTGGGCGCCCAGCCGGGATCCGATTACCACGGCGATCAGGCAGCCGATCATCAAACCCGGTTCGAAGTGCCCCTCGGCCACGTGACCGGCAAAACCCGAGAACGAGGAAAAGACCACCACGAAAGCCGAGGTTGCCGCGGCCTTTTTGGTGGGATAACCCAAAGCGATCAGCATCGGTACCACCAGGAAACCGCCCCCCAGGCCAAGCATACCGGCGATCACCCCGATCCCCAGGCCGGCCGCCCCGGTCAGGATCATGCGCTTGCGCACCGGCATCATGGTTTGTGGTTCCTGCTGGCCACTGATCAGCAGCATCCGGGCCGCAGCAAAGACCATCCCGATCACAAAAAGGATCAGGAGAATCCGGGTGGGGACATGTTTTGTCAGAACCGCGCCCAGGGGCGCGCCGATGAACGAGGTGACAATCAGCGGAATCGCGCCTTTCACGTCGACCATCTTGGCGCGCAGAAAATAGATGGCTGCCGACAGGGCCGTCACCCCGTTGAGCAGCAGCCCGGTGGGAATGGCCACGGTCTTGAAATTATACCCGAACCATTTCAGGACCGGGATGTAGAGCATGCTCCCTCCCAGGCCCAACATGGAGAATATTACCGCGAACAGGAGGATGATCCCGATGACTATGAAAAGCATGGTCTCTCTTTTCGTTTGACCAACAAGCTGGATTTTTCTTTTGTTCTTTTGGCCAAAAGTACATATATTATCCCCATGAAGTCAAATGCAGACATTCGATATTTTCACCGCCAGGCGGTAATCCTCAAGGCCCTGGCCCAGGAGGCGCGCCTGCAGATGGTCCACAACCTGGGCCAGGGTGACAGGACCGTCGGGGAACTGACGGATCTGGTGGGGCTCGACCCCTCCACCGTCTCGCGCCACCTGAACCTGCTCAAGAATGCGGGAATCGTGACCTCGCGTCGTGAAGGCAAGTCCGTGGTCTACCACCTGGCCATGCCCTGCGCACTGGGCTTTTTCAGCTGCGCAAACGAGGTGTTGCAGCAACTGGAGCAACCCCTCGCCGAAAGCGCCCGCCGGCAGGAAGGCCGCTACGGGCAGTCCTGATCATAATGAAGGAGGCCGTCATGTTTGATCATCATCGGCAACTCGCCGATTCCATCGAGGTTCTGGACCGGGACCAGAAAGAGATCTTCTACTCCGCCCTGAACATCCACGGGCACGCTTGCGGAGGCATGCCCATGGGCTTCGCCGCCGGCATAGCCGCGCTCAAGGCCCTGGGCATCAAGCGGGAACGCAACATGGAGACGATGGCCGTCATGGAGATCGGCAACGCCCATGCGGTCGGATGCTTCGCCGACGGCGTGCAGTTCGCAACCGGCGCCACCTTCGGCAAGGGGGTCATGCGCAAGGATCCCAAGGGCAAGTGGGCCTTCAAGTTGATCCATAAGCCCACCCGGCGAGCCGTGTATGTCCGTATCCGTAACAAGGTGCTGGACAAGGCGTTCGCCGCGCCCTTCATCACCGAGTACCGCATCAAGGGGGTCAACCCAACGGACATTCCTGCTGAAGTGGGTGACCAGGGAGTCAAGCGGCCCTTCGGCATGAAGGCCGAGGACATGTTCATCATCAAGGGCCCCTTCGATGTGGAACTGCCCCAGGTCAAGCCGTGCTTCGAGCGCATGACCTGCGCCGGTTGCGGAGCCACCGTGGCGGAGAATTACATCCATTTCGCCGAGGGCAAGCCCTACTGCGTGGACTGCACGCCTTACGGTTCCTGATCGCCCTGATAAAGGCCGCCGTGCTGAACTCGTCGGTGCTGGTGACCGGCCTGGGGCTGATCATCTGGGAAGCGGCTGGTCGCGAACTGACCTCAGCGCACGAAGCTGAACCCCAGGCGCAGGGCGCGTGTCCGCTCCCTGTAGCTGATCAGGCTTTCGGCCAGCACGCTGGCATATTCCGCATGGAAGTAGACCCGCATGTAGCCGGTCCGCACCGGAAAGGTCGCGTCGAGGGTGTAGGACCCGCCCCGGGCCGCCCACCGCATATCCGAGGCCAGGATCAGGCCCTCGGCCCAGCCGGCCTTGACGTGCAACCCGAAATAGCCGCGGTAGTCCGGCAGATCGGCATTGGTGTCGTCGTCGTTGGCCACATACACCCTGACGAGGGGCGAGATCCTCAGCCCGTACCCTTTTTCCGGATTGTAGAACATGAAATAAGCCCGCAGGTAAGCAGTGTTGGTGCTGCGTGAATCCGGACCGCCGCGGCCGTTGGACTCGTGGCGAAGACCACCCTTGAAAAAGAGTCCGTCGGCCCAGGCTGCGTGCTGTCCGGCCAAATTCGTGGTGTGGTAAAACAGCTCGGGCTTGTAGCTGGTGTCCTTGAACGGCAACGAGCGGTGCCGCAAATCCCAGAACGAGGTCTGCGTGTAGCCGAAGTTGATCCCGTCCAGCCAGCGGTACCGGCCGGGCTCAGGCTCGAACAGACGATACTTCAGGCTGATCTGAAACTTGCTGTCGGCCAGGTTGGTACCGAACAGGAAGAAGATCGGATTGTAGGCGGAGATGTTGGTGATGTAGGGCTGGGACATCATCAGGAACTGGTCGAACTTCTCGGGACGATGGTCGGGCATGGTTTGTGCCTGGGTTCGATTAACCAGGAGAGAAAACACGGCCACAGCCAACACCAGACCGCCGGACAGGCTTTTCAAGACTCACCACCCCCAGGTCAGTAGATAGGCCTTGATGATATCCCCTGCGGGGATCTCCCCCTGACCACGGGGAATTTCCGCCAGCAGATCGGCCAGGGCCAGGCCGCTGAGCATGTGGGACTCCTGGCGTGAAACCGGCCGCGCCAGGATCCGGTCCCGGGACGGTTCCAGGTTTCCCCGCAGCCACTCCAGACGCGCCGGGATCCGGGCCGCGGTAACGCCAAGAACCGCAGGTATCGCTTGCGGCGCCAAATCCCCGCCCCCCATCATGAGCCGCAAAGCCGGTTTGACCAGCTGGTGAAATCCCACCAGGGCCGAGACCGGATTGCCGGGCAGGGAGAACACCGGTGTGCCGTCGGGAGCCAGACCGAACATGTTGGGCTTGCCCGGTTTGACGGCCACCCGGGTGTACAGGAATTCGATGCCCAGCCGCCTGCCGACAGTCTCGGCGTGGTCATGATCGCCAACCGAAGCGCCACCGACGGTGATGACCAGGTCGCTGCGCCGCAAAGCCGCGGCCAGCGAAGCATGCAGGGCCGCCTTGCGATCTCCGACCCGACGGTGCCATACGCGCTTGATGCCCAGGGACTGCAGGGCCGCCTTCAGGGCCGGACCGTTGGCGTCACGGATCTTGCCGGGCGCCAGCGGCTCGTCCGGTCCCACCAGCTCATCGCCCATGGTGATCACCGTTACTTGGGGCAACCTGCCAACCGCCACCGATGTCGCATCCAGGGATGCCAGCACCCCGACTGCCGGCGGCGTGATCTGCATCCCCGCCGGCAGAATGACGTCTCCGCGCCGGTACTCCGTTCCCACCTGGCGTACATTCTGTCCCGGGGTGACCGGATTGCTGAAGGTGGCCTGATCACCCTGAACCGAAACCACCTCGACAATCTCCACCGCGTCCGCGCCTGTGGGCAACCGGCCGCCGGTGAACACCCTGATGGTTTCACCGGCCTGCAAGCGCCTGGTGGGCCGGCTTCCGGCGGGTATCTCGCCCACGATCCTAAGGGTGACCGGCGTCAGGCCACCCGCCTGGACCAAGTCTCCGGCGAGCACCGCGAAACCATCCATGGACGACTGCTCGAAACGGGGCGCGTGATGGCGGGCCTTGACCGACCGGACCAGGAAACGGCCCAGGGACTTTTCGAGAGGGACTGTTTCGCCGCCCAGTGGCTTAACCGACCGGGCGATCAATTCCAGGGCGCGGGCATAGGGCGTCAACTCCGGCAACCGGGTCCGCGCGCTCATGATTCACCCCCGGCAACCGCGGCTGCAGGCAGCAGGACGACCTCGGCACCCACAGCCACCTGCCCTCCGGTCAAAACCCGGCAGAACACGCCTTCGCGGGGCATGATGCAGTCTCCGGTGATACGCTGGATCTCGCAGCCTTGATGGCATTTCTTGCCGATCTGGCTGACCTCAAGCACCGCAGGCCCAACGGACAGCCGTGTGCCGACGGTGACCCCGGCCAGGGATACCCCTGATATCACCAGGTTTTCGGCAAAGGCGCCGTCGGCCAACGCTGGAATCAGCGCCCGCACCTTATCGATGCTTTCGGCCGGCAGCAGGGAGACCTGGCGGTGCCAGTCACCGGCATGGGCGTCGCCGACGATACCGTGACCGGCACGGAACTCGGCCTGAACCACGGGTTGCTTGACCGTGCCCCGTTCGGGGCTGATGCAGATGGCTTTCAGGATTCCCAAGGTTCCACCTTCGTGAATTCAACCGCCGATGTTCGCCATGCTGTCCAACCGGCCCGCCTGGGCGGCGAAGCCGTCGGGTTGGCGCGAGGCCAGCGCCCGGCGCACGCCGGCCAGAATATCCGAGTCCGCCGCTCCACCCATGAGCATATCCTTCAGGTCCACCACCGGGGGGCCGTACAAACAGGTGCGCAGCCTCCCGCGGGCATCGATGCGCAAGCGACTGCAATCATGGCAGAAGGTGCGGCTGTGCCCGCTGATGATGCCGACATGACCGGCGTAACCGGCGATGGTGAACTCGTCGGCCACCGCCGCGGAACGGCGGGGCACCGGCTCGAGACTGAAGGACTCCTGCAGCCGGGCCAGGATCTCCCGACCGCTCATGGTCGTCATGGGCCGACCGCTGCCGTCGAAGCCCATGGCCTCGATGAAGCGAACCGTCAGCGGGCGTTCCCGGGTCAGGGCCACGAAGTCGGCCAGCTCATGGTCGTTCACCCCCGGCAGTACGACCATGTTGATCTTCAGACCCAGACCGGCGGCCAGGACCTCGTCGAGGGTGCGCCGGACCTTGGCGAAGCCCCGGCGGCGGGTGATCCGGAACCAGGTCTCAGGATCCAGGGAGTCCAGGCTCAGGTTGACGCGCCGCAGGCCCGCGGCGGCCAGGTCGGCCAGGTGGTCCGCCAGCAGGGTGCCGTTGGTGGTCAACAGGATCTCCGGTTTCTGCGGCAACCGTGCCACGTCCCGCATGAACTCCGTAATCCCCCGGCGCAGCAGGGGTTCGCCGCCGGTGATGCGGATCCTCCCCACCCCGAC
>Ga0164318_10004566_pt1 | contig 13327 bp, 9 predicted proteins | sample GuaBasSedimGuay9_FD_113734 | JGI IMG/M metagenome (GOLD analysis project Ga0164318, IMG submission 113734) | Subseafloor sediment microbial communities from Guaymas Basin, Gulf of California, Mexico - Guay9, Core 4571-4, 0-3 cm | ecosystem: Environmental > Aquatic > Marine > Hydrothermal vents >...
CCCTCACGCCACACCACATGGATATCACCGGCAGTATCCACTGCAACCGAAGGTGCTATGCTGGAAGCACCGGTACTGGTCAGTCTTGTGTCAGAGATTGATACACTGTCACCATCGAGCATCTTGTAATATACCTCATAGTTGCCATCCCGGCTGTCTGACCAGACCACATAAGTGTGGTTGCCGGAAACCGCAATATCCGGCTGTCTTGAGACCGCGGAGTCGTTTGTGAGCCGCGTGTCATTAACCGCTGACGCGGCTATCGCTGGCAGAAGGGTCATTGCCAGTAACACCACGGCTAAAAGATATACTATTTTATTCATGATATGGACCTATATTGTTATACGATCAGCCGCGACCTGCATGACCATGAGCGCATCCAGTGCGGTCACTGATCCATCGTCGTTCACATCCGCCAGTGCGTCATATTCACCACGAACCGCCATCTGTAACGCTATCACCGCGTCAGCAGAGGTGACGACGCCATCTCCGTTGAGATCTCCAGTGATTCCACCAGTGATCGTGAATGTGCCATTGATCGCGGGAATGGTCCCACGGACAATTCCTGTGCTCGATATATCTATATTAGACAATTCTATTGGATAGTCTCCCGGGTTCGCTGTAGCCTTCACATTGAAGTACAGTTTCGCTATGTTACCGGTGAGTCCGTCTGCTAAGGCATAACTCTGATTGCTGGTGATCAGCGCGATGCTTTCTTTATTCCCGCCAAGCGTTACATTCCACACAGGGTTATCCAGAACATCTTTCGGCAAATCGGACCCAATATCTACCATCACAAGTTCTATCGCATTATGATCATAGATAACATCAAAACCGATCACCTGAAGCGGACCTTCCATCACGTTTGTGATGTTTACCAGAACCGGTACACAGGTCGCACCGGGACATTCACTTTCTGAACTTACACTCAGGCTATCTGCTGCAGGATCGGCGCAAGCAAGTGAGCTTAGCGCCAGTATCGTCAGCAGTACAAACATTCTCTTCATAGTATTTATCTCCTTATAATATCATATCTTCGGCGTATTGAACCATCCCTTTGGTATTGTTGATCTCATCCGGAATTGGTGCTACAACTGTTTCAGCACCATCCTGGCAGAGAAATGTCACTTGCGTCTGTTCGATCGCTTTCAGGCTGGTAGGGTTGAAACATAGACGATACTCCGCGGCGTATATCGCAGCACCAGTCATGTCAACAGTAACCTCTGCCACAAACGTCTCACCTGTTGCAACACTCACTGGCTGCGGTGTTACACCCATAGTCGGATCTGCCGCAGCCATCGCGACCAGAGACGAGCCGACTATCAGGATTGCCAGCATTACTCTTTGTAGTTCTTTCATATATCGCCGGTTATAACGTTATTAGCCATACTTCCATGCTAACTTTATAGCACTCAGTAACAAATCTTCATCTTACTTAAACTTTTTGATTTTTTAAGTGAACCTAATAAACCAGAATGGACATACTATGGTCGTAAAGAATCAATATTCATCACAACGATACAATTACCAATATGGGACTTATTTTCACTTTTGAGTAAAAATAGAGACGATTATCGGGAATTATGTGATATGTCCATAGAAAACTCTGTGAAAACTCTTTTTATATGAAATGTAGCGATAATAATACTGCAGTTTCGTTTATAAATTTATCATATCATGTCGGCACAGCCGATTGCAGTAGTAACCTTATAACGTAAAGCGCTCGTAATAACTGCTGTTATGAAACAACAAAAATTTATGCTGCTAAAATTCGGTGCACTCTTTGTATTCTTCTGTGTGATATTTTATTGCACAACTGTGATAGCTCCATCTGCATTCGCCACGCTGAACAACCACACTGCCGCAACACTCGGGTTTTTACTGCAGGTACTCGGAACGCAGCCCACCATACAGGGAGCCGTGGTATCAGCAGATGGTTTCAGTGCGAAGATTATTGGCGAGTGTTCCGCGCTTTACGTATTCATCCTGTTCTCTTCGTTCGTGCTGGCATATCCAGCAACGTTACAGAATAAAGCCATCGGACTCCTTTTTGGCATTCCGGCTTTATTTGCGGTGAACACAGTGCGACTTGCTATTGTTTTTCTTGTGGGGGTGTGGCGCCCGGATATTTTTGAATATGTCCATGTCTATCTCTGGCAGCCAATCATCATAATTCTCATTTTCATATCATGTCTGGTATGGCTACGCTATGTGGTGATGATTAACACCAGAAACAGACCACTGGCTTTTCTGGTGCGGTTTATAGCATTCTCGAGCATACCTTTTTTAATATGGTTTTATTTAGATAAAATATATGTTTCGATTACCGGTCACGTAACTGAGTTCTTGTTGAACTGCATTGGCTACCATATACGGTTGGAACCAGACCCGGATATACTGTTTTACCCGGCGACCTTCAACCTCATCGTCTTTGCTGCACTCATTCTCGCAACACAATCAGCGAGCGTCAGCAGGAAGGGTGCAAAGACAAAGGCATTGTTAATTGGCATAACACTGATGGCGGTCGTGGAGGTCGTACATGAATTATTTCAGGTTCTTGCCTACTTTGACGTGCAACACGCGCTGGAAATTATGCATACGGCACGAATTGCCAACCAGTACCTACTTCCTTTTGGACTGTGGCTCGCCTTCACTTATGCTGATCTGTTCAAACGGGCAGGAACCTGCACCTGCCCGATATGCGGTGAAGAAAAGGTAGGGATCATAGAGCATATAAAAGCGAAGCATGGAAAGAGCGCGCTGGAAAGAAAGGATGTTGAGGAGATGCTTAATGCTCACAAATTGATCCGCGAATCATCTGAGAAAAAAGCTCGGAGTACTGCCAAAAAAAAGAATAAGTGAAGCGTAGATATCCATTTTCCTGAGTGCAACCGCGACCCCGCGCTCTATCGCAAACAACATGACCCGCATCCTGCTATGGTGCCATCGCGGGAACTTCCGCTTTGTTAGTCGGTTCCATCGGTGTTCGATTTTTATCAGATTTATATATTACCAGCTACAAATTACTATTTATACTTTCACAATAAGTGCGAGTCTTTGTGATGCACTTCCAAGTACATTCACTCCTGATAATAAGGAGGATACGCCAGATAATTCCAGTTTGTCCCGACAATCATCGCGTCGATTGTGTCCACCTCGTTGTCATTGTTCAGGTCTGCTCCATCCGCCTGCGGATCGGTCCAGAGATAACCGCACGTTCCAGCAGGTCTGGTAGCCATCTGTCCCCAGTGCTTGCCGACACAGGCTGCATCGAATACATTCACTATACCGTCCCCGTTCGTGTCACCAGCGATGTAAACCACAACCTCCACTGATGTGCTGTTGCTTCCTGGTGGGCAGCCATCGTCCCCCACAGTCAGATATGCGGTGAAGTTGACGTAGTGCCCGGTCTCACCACCAACCCAGTTCCAGGTCATATACTCGTGGTGCTTCTGACAATCTCCCATGTCCTAGCTGGTTTCGTGCTCCCCATCTCCAAAGTCCCATCTGAGATACGTGATGTTTTGCCCCTTCCCAGGGTCCCCTCCACCATGTGAGTTGCAGCAGCAGAGGACTGTTTCACACTGGAACCTGGATGCCACATTGTTGACCCGGTGCCTTGACTCTACGACCGCTAATGGCACTCTGTTATCGCAGATCGTCGCGACGCAGCATGGGACATCGAGTTTATCGGGGCCAGATATCCCAACGTCGCCGAAATTCAGATAACTCGACGTGTCCACCGCTCCGATCGCCAAGAAGCGGATCGCTGTTATTGTGCCAGAGGTGTTTACAGACGGCAGGTTACCATCACCACTGCCCAGTGTGGTCTCGGCATACGTGATCTTGCCGACCCTGTTTGCAACATCCCATTCGTTGTCAATTGTCAGGACGACCACATCGGTATCCACTCCGTTCTGCTTCAGAAGCGGTCCAGGGTTAGCACATTCAGCCCAGACAACGCTTGTGTTGTAGTAGAGATCATACTGGACCGCGGAGATCGCGATGCCATGTGGGTCTACTGTGATGTTCACAGTGAACCGATCGGACGGATGCATGCATATCGGCTGGTCGATATTTATCTGCACCACATAAGGTGCTGGCACAGTCGCTGCAACGGTAGCATCACGAGACTGATCTGTCTGCCACAGACCATTGTGGGCGTCAAAGTGCATCTGAAAATCAGGGGGAAGATCGTTCGAAAACACCACTGTTATGCAGAGTGTCTTGACCGAATGTGCGCCAATGCTTCCGACCGTGCAGTTTCTGTACGCGCCATCGATACCCTGATGTGTTCCGGCGTACCAGCCAGAGGTTTGGTTCCCGTTCACTGCGATGTATGAGATGCATGACGTATATGATGGATCGTTTATCCAGATATCCAGTTTGAGATCGTCCGGACCGGGTTCGTTATTATCGTTGTGTATCTCGATCTCAAATGAAGACGTTTCACTCAGGGTTGTTGTCAGTACATAGCTTTCCTTCACCCATTCCGGATACTCGTCCCCATGATATACGCCGCCCACCGGCGTAACCCAGAGCGCCTCATGATATATGGGAGCGGTGCTGGAAACGAGGGCTATTGCAGCTACTACCAAGATCAGTCTGAACAACACGCAACTGAATTGGTTCCCTCCCGATTTATTGCTTTCCGGATCAACGACCTTCTTTATTCATTCTCATGATCGCGGTCATTCCCAACCCGAAGAGTGAGATCAGAACCAGCAAGAATACCGGTTGCGTCATCGCGGGGACCTCCACCGGCGGCTCTGAGCCCTCGATACCAGTGGGGTAGTGGTCGATGCTGCCAGCAGTTCCTGAAACTTCGTAGCTCGTGGGGTAGCCGGCGTTACTGCTGAAATCACCCCACGCGTTCCCGGTATCGACATCGTTGTCCCAGAGGTTCGCACTGGCATTGCTGTTGTCGAGACCGTTCTGTATGTTATCAGCAAGCGTGTTGTAATACGCCTTGCAGCCGCTGGTTCCGATTCCCTCGAATGCCATGCCAGCGTCGCTGTTGTCATGGAGGTTGTTATTTGTCAGGGTGTTGTCCCTGCATGGTTCGGTTCCTCCGAGGTCACCATACCTGCCGATGGTCCCTACACAGATGCCGCGGCGGGCGTTTGAGTAGGACTCAACCCCGTCCACAGTCACGTTGCGGGAGAGGTAGAGGCGCAGACCATCACCGGAGGTGGTTCCTCCGGGACCCTGCGTATTGTTGCAGCAACAGCCGCCGCTCACACTGGAACTCGTGGTTCCATCGTAGTTCTCCTTGTAGATGTGGATGCCGGAGCCCGCGTTATCGAAACACTCATTCCCTGAGAGGGTGGTCCCTGTGCATTTATAGGTGATGATCCCTCCCTGATGCCAGTCACTGACCGTGCCCAGATTACCATAACATTTGCAGCGCCGAATCGTACAGTTACTGGTCTCATCAAGCTTTATGCCGCGATCGAAATTGTCATAGAACTCACAATCCTCAATTACATGATTCTCCTGCGTTCCATAAGCCAGATCGATCCCATCACCCTTGTTGTTGTGTGAGATCACATGCCTGAATATGAGCGTGTCACAGCTCGCTTTTGTCTTGATTCCTTCGTTTGTTGTGCAGTGGTGGACCATGGTGTTTCTGATCGTCACGTTACCTGCGTAATCGAGCCTGATATTGGCGTAGGTCACATTATAGATCTCAAAACCATCGACAGTGACGTTTGTTACGCGACTACTATCAACACCCTGTATCCAGACACCATTGGAGCGGGTGGCTTCACCATCGATTACGGTCTCGGATGCGCTGCCCTCGGTGCGAGCGCCGCCACGAGGATCAATCCCCGCCATGGCACCAAGCATGGTGAGCGATTTGTTGATTACAACCTCCTCTGTATACAAGCCTGCCGAGACGTTGATGGTATCGCCGGCGGTCGCATTGTCGATCCCGTGTTGGATTGGTGTTGTGCTTGCGTTGAACGCGCCATTCTGGTGCCACCAGCCGGTTGTGTTGACACAGATGTCTTCTGCCGTTGCGGCAGGTGTGATTGGCATGGCTGAAGCCATATAGAGCAGCAAGATTGCTGTCAACGGTTTTATTGGTTTCATTTGGCATAACCTATTTTGTATTATAAATCCTCACTAAAGAATTCTTTCACTCCGCATACATTCCCCTCATCACGACCGCGCCAAGTCCTAACAGTGATAGCAGAGCCAGTAAGAAACCGGGTGGTGTTATAGCCGGGACTTCTGCCGGTGGTGTCGATGTTTGGGTTGCATTTATCGTTACCATCCTTGTTTCGGATACGTTCCAGTTGCCAGACGTATCATTTGCATACACCTTGAAGGTGTAAATTCCATCTGATAGATCTGCTTTGTTCAGATAGAAGTTCATTCCGGAACCGAGCATGGTTTCGTTGGACCCATTCCAATTCAATATCGCGGTATTTCCACTCTCATCCAGTGTCACATTCACAAATACGCAGTCCACATTTACTTCTGAGTTGTTCGCTGGTGTTGGCGGGACAAATGTTAATGTGGGGGGTGTGTTGTCTGACGATTCAGGAGTCCACGAAACATTCCAGTCATGTAGAACAGACGTTTCTGATGTGTTCGTCGTGTTCAAGAATGCATATAGTCTGATAGAAGTGGTGGAGTCCGCACTTGACGGAATATTATAGCCAGCTGCCGCCTCTGTAGCATTGACCTCGCATAAAGTCGAGTTATCGCTTGCATTCAATATCCTGTAAGTGGTGTTAGTTCCGGACGGGATGGAATGGTTGGCGTAAAACGTGTCCCAGCTTTCAAAGGATGTTGGTGTGATTGCCGTTGAGTTCAGATATCCGGACGGCTTGTATTCTTCCTGACCTCCTGCTGACTGTCGGGGCGTGGTGTAAAGATGCGTTCCGGCACTGCCCAGGCACCCGGCACTACCGCCGCCATAGGGACCATATCCGCCAGCTCCGCCACTTCCGCCTGATGTCGAATTGCCTCCCGTAAAGGTCGAGGTGGTGTGCCACAGCTTTATCCTGCCGCCGGCACCACCGCCACCACCGCCATAGGCATGGCTGGTACCATTCCCCGCGTCTCCACCATCTCCACCGTCCGCATAAAGCGAACCCGACCCGGAAAGCGTGCCTGCGTTTATTACTATGCATCCACCGGCGCCACCGCCACCACCGCCAGCACCCTTATAGCCAGACTCTCCAACCGATCCAGCCGACCCATTCACCCTGATTGGTCCGTTTATGGTTATGCTGCTTGCATTCAGCAATACGCCTGCACCACCGGTACCACCGGCACCGCCGTATTCCCCAGCAGCATAGGTGGTAGCACCAGCCGCGCCTCCTGCGCCCATCTTCATCTGATAGGTATCTGAAGTGCCGTAGGCATCACCACCTGCGCCACCTCCACCACATCCGATACCACTATATACACCACCATCGCCGCCGGAGCCCCCGTAGCCGCCACCACCACCGCCGCCCAAGTGTGCGCCCTGACCTGCACCATCTGTCTCATTATTCGTGCCGCCATCTCCGGTTCCGGGATTGCCCCCGGAATAGGTTGTACTCGGCGCACCACCGGGATATCCCATACCAGTCCCGTTCAACCCGCTTCCGACTACGTTTATCTCATCGGCGTGTATCTCCAGCCAACCGTAACTTCCACCGGAATACGCCTTTACAGTGGCTCCGTTTATGGTGCAGGTTCCGATATTGTAGTGGCATCCATATTCATCGGTGCCTGGTGACCAGTCCGCGCCACCGTGGTCAGTGCCACCTCCGCAGATGCAGGGGGAATAAGAAGTATTGGCAAGCTTCACATCCCCTCCAGCAACTGTTATATTCTCTGATGCGGAGATGTTGCTTGAATCCGTGAAGGTGTCACCCCACACAGTCTCCGCAGCCGGTGCTGCCGTTATCGTCACCATTCTTGTTTCAGATACGTTCCAGTTGCCAGATGTATCATTTGCATACACCTTGAAGGTGTAAATTCCATCTGATAGACCTGTTTTGTTCAGATAGAAGTTCATTCCGGAGCCAAGCATGGTTTCGTTGGACCCATTCCAGTTCAATATCGCGGTATTTCCACTCTCATTCAGTGTCACATTCACAAATACGCAGTCCACATTTACTTCTGAGTTGTTCGCTGGTGTTGGCGGGACAAATGTCAGTTTTGGGGGTGTGATGTCTGGCAAATCCCGGGTCTCTCTTGTCTGATTAACCCATGTTGAATTTATATTTCCGTTTATATCTACGGTACGAGTACTGATAGTATATTCGGTTTTAGGCACAAGCCCGGTTGCATTGTAGTACTGCACGCCCTTTGTGACATCTGGCTTGGGAACGTTATTCAGGTACAGCATGACATGCGAGAAGTCAGCATCTGTCGGATCGGTCCATGTCCAGTTGATGTATGTCTGCTCATAAGTTATGTTCTGCAGGTTTGTGATGCTTGCGGGAGGGTTTGAGTCTGATCCGGAAGACGGTGTCGTGCCAACCAGCCACATCCAGTACGGATGTGTATAGTCATCGTCAACCGCATTGAACCCGACGATATTATTTCCATTCTGTACCATACCGGATACATTGTGAGTTGCAACATGGTACCACTTGGTACTCTCGCTAAAACCACTGCCTGAAAGGTCGTTGCCGTTGAATCTCATTATCCCGTTATCGGCGCATGTGACCGCCAACATGAGCGTCCAGTTTGTAGCGCTGCTCGCAGACACGTTGTTGAATGTGTAGTAAACCCAGCCCTGACCAGCATCCACATCGTCGTATCCCTGATAGAACCATGAGTACATCGGGTCAGGATTGCTATCGTTCTGGTACAGGATGATCAGAGCAGTGCCGTGACCACTATCACTCGTGCTGTATGTGTTGGTCGCGCCCGGTATTGTAACATCCTTCACCGTATCATTGGGATACCAGACGCCAGTTGTGCCAAGACCTGTGTATCTTGTATAATCGTCTATGTGAGGATACCTATCAGGTAGCAGGCTCGAACCATTCGGGTATGTCGCGGTTATGTGATCCGAAGGCGCCCAGGCACTGTTATATATCCTGACTTTATAGAGATCCACATCAGGCACGTTGAAATTGACTGTGGTTGTGCCAAGATTGTCCCAATTAAGCCAGTAACTGCCATTGGGCACGACCTCCTCATATTTGTTAAGATTGTCGATGTCCACAGGTCCGTCTCTGGCTGACGCCAGCGTGCTACATGCTGCCAGCACCATCAGCAGCATGATCGTAATCATATATTCCATCTTCATATTATTTGTCTCCTTTCATTTTATCCGAAGCAGTTCTCATCATAATCGCCAGCAGCCGCATTACTGCTGAATTGGTGTGCGGCTCGCGTTGAGCACACGTTCCCGGTTGTGTTGACATATAGAGGTTCCCTGAGTCATTGCGGCAGGTGTGATTGAGATGATTGAGGTTATGGAAAGCAGCAGAATTGCTGTTGACTGTTTTATTTGCGGTTTTATTCGTTTCATTTCTTTTTCACCCAAATACAAAAGAAAGGATTGGAAGCGTGCCGCTGTGGCACACTCCTCTGAAGCATCTCACTCCTTGATGTACGGCGGATACGCCAGATGGTTCCAGTTCGTGCCAACGATCATTGCATCGATCGTGTCCACCTCGTTGTCGTTGTTCAGGTCTGCCTCATCCGCCTGCAAATCAGTCCAGAGATACCCGCAAGTCCCGGCAGGTCCGGTAGCAGCCTGTCCCCAGTGCTTGCCGACACAGGCTGCATCGAAGATGTCCACGACACCGTCACCGTTCGTGTCACCTGCGATGTAAACCACAACCTCCACTTCGGTGGTGTTGCTGAGTTGTGGGTCACCGTCGTCTCGCACGGTTAGATATACGATGAACGGATCATAACCCGTGCCATTCCAGTTCCATGTCGTGTACTCGTGCTCCTTATCTTCGCATGGATCCACGCCTTCGCTGGTTCCGTACTCTCCGTCTCCGAAGTCCCATCTGATGTATGTGATGTTGTTACCCTTCCACGTGTCACCGCCACCATGCGATAGGCACGGGCAGAGTATGGCAAAGCACTGGAACTTGGACGCTACGTTACTGACCCGGTGCATTGATGTTCCGTTTGCCACCGGCGGTATGTTGTCGTAGATTGTAACGCCGCAGTTGTTGATGGTGCAGTCTACAGGACCCTTATCTGGATCTGCTATCAGTACGTCGCTTAAGTTGAAGTAGCTGCATGCGCCCCTGGCACCGATTGCTGAGAAGTGGATCGTTGTCAGCACACCGGATGTATTCACGGATGGGAGAACGCCGCCACTTCTCAGTATGGTCTCTGCATACGAGATCTTGCCTGTGTGACCCGAAACATCCCAGCTGTTCTCAATCGCAAGGACTGTTACATCAGTATCTGCGCCAGCCTGCTTCAGGAACATCCCCGGGTTTGCCCATTCAGCCCAGACCACGCTTGTGTTGTAGTACAGGTCGTACTGGACAGCAGAGATATCGTTTGCCTGCGGATCCACTGTGATATTCACGGTGAACTGGCTCTGTGGGTCCACAAAGTCAGGCTGCTCGATTCCTATCGCCACTGGTGGAGCCCCGAATCCGCCAGACCTGCCGAAGGGAGCGACCTGACCGAAGCCTGTGATGTTCCCATCGACATAGTTCTCAACGGTGTTGACACCGCTTCCCGGAATTTGCGTCCATGCTCCGGCGAGCCACCGGTCGAACACCATGGTATTCTCGTTGACACCGGCGAGGTCAGCATGGCTGTAACTCACGTTCAGGAACAGCCATGAATTTCCTGTCACATTCGTCACCATCACATATTTACTGATGTTCTGCCAGCCGCCTGGATCCGGGTGGGGGCTTTCCACAGACTTAAGCCCAATCCCATGGTCATAAGTGAATGAGACCATTGTCGGATAGCTGCTTATCAGGAAGAAATTCTCAGCCTCGTTGTTATGCGCGTACTCATCCGAATAGAAGTCATAGTTGGTGTTGTTGCAGGCAGAGTCGGCATCGAATGTGTTGTTGCCGGAGAATGTCAGGCTGAAGCCCGCGTCACGGTTCGAGTTGACCGTGTTATTCGTAAGCGAGTTGTTGCCTGAATTGTCGAGATAGATCCCAATATTATTTAAACTGGCGATGTTATCTTCGAGATGTGACACATTCGTGTGGTCAAGATGGATGCCCTCAAGCGTGTTGGAGTTGATGGTGTTGTTCGCAACCGTGTTACTGGTGGTCACGCTCAGGAATATGCCATAGGTATTGCCGGAAGCACGGTTCTTTATCAGCCGGGAATGTGAGGAATGATTCAGGTGAATGCCCTGATTTGTGTTATCGTTTGCAGTGTTGTTCGTTATCGTGTTATTGCTCGTATCGGTCAGGAAGATACCATAGACGTTGTTGGAGGCGTTGTTGTCCCTTATTGTTGTGTTATCGATATCACTGCTCAGATAGATACCCTCGACACTGCCGCATGCCGTGTTATTCGCAAGCAGGTTATCTGTTGAGTGGTTCAGGTGGATACCCTGAGCTGCGTTAGAACTGGCAGTATTGTTCGTTATCGTGTTATCACCTGTATAAGAGAGGAAGATGCCATAGGAATTGCCTGACATCAGGTTATCTGCCAGCAAGTTGTCTGTCGAGTGGTTCAGATGAATACCCTGGCACGTGTTGGATCCGGCTGTATTGTTCGTTATCGTGTTGTTGGTTGTGTAGGTGAGGAAGATGCCGTAGACGTTGTTGGAGGCATTGTTGTCTCTTATCGTGTTGTTATCCGTATCAGTGCTCAGATAAATGCCCTCTACATTCTCTGATGCTGTGTTATTCGCAAGCAAGGAATCTGCTGAGTGGTTCAGGTGGATACCCTAACATGTACTGGAACGCGCCGTGTTGCGCACCACCCTGCTGCCAACCGAGTGAGTCAGATAAATGCCGTAGAGGTTCGAATACGCAGAGTTATTCAGAAGCAGGTTATGGTCAGAATACGCAACATAAGCTCCGTAAAGGTTGTTTGAGACGTTATTGAAGGATATGTTACAATAATCCGCACTTGCTATGTGTATACCGTGGTTGCCTCTGGTTATCGTGAACCCGGAGATGTTAACATGGCTTGTGGTTACATCAAAGACGTTGCTGGAGTAGAGTATGGGAACCTGCACAACGCAGTTTGCAGAACCATTCTCAGAATAAATGGTCAATCGCCTGTCCACATCCACATTCCCGGCATATATTCCGTCCCTGACACAGATCGTTTCACCAGCAGTCGCATTATCGATCGCGTGCTGGATTGGTGTTGTGCTTGCGTTGAACGTGCCGATGTGATACCACCAGCCGCTCGTGTTGACATAGATATCCTGTGCCACTGCGGCAGGTGTGATCGAGATGAGCATGAATAACAGTAAAATTGCTGTTGACGGTTTTATTTGCGGTTTTATTCGTCTCATTTTTTTCTCACATAAAATAAAAAGGTGGGGTGTGCCGTTATGGCACACTCCTCCAAAGGGTTCTACTCCTGGATGTACGGTGCGTAAGCCAGGTGGTTCCAGTTCGTACCAACGATCATCGCGTCGATTGTGTCGACAGCGTTGTCGTTGTTCAGATCTGCCTCATCCGCCTGTGAATCGGTCCAGTACTTGGTGCAACATGGATCGGGTGGATTGTTGGCAGCTTCCTGTCCATAGTGCTTGCCGACACAGGCTGCATCGAGGATGTCCACAACACCGTCACCGTTCGTGTCACCTGCGATGTAAACCGTGACCTTTACTTCGGTGGTATTGCTGAGTTGTGGTACGCCATCATCTCTTACCGTCAGATATGCGATGAACGGATCATAACCTGTGCCATTCCAGTTCCATGACGTATACTCGTGGTGCTTCTGGTAGTCATCCAGACCCTCGCTGGTTCCGTACTCTCCATCTCCGAAGTCCCATCTGAGGTACGTTATGTTGGCGCCCCACCAATCATCATCACCGCCGTATGAGTTACAGGCGCATACGGCTGCTTCACACTGGAACTTGGATGCCACGTTACTGACCCAATACTTTGATGACGCAATCGCAACTGGTGGTTTGTTGTCATAGATCGTCACGCCGCAGTCTTCGACCTCAAATATTACCTCGTTCTTCTCTGAATCCGACACCATAACATCATCTAGATCCATCTGACTGTACCTTCCTCTCTCTCCGATCGCTGAGAAATGAATCGTTGTCAGTACACCATAGGTGTCTACATATGGAAGTGTGCCGCCGCTTCCCAACGCAGTCTCAGCATACGAGATCTTGCCCACGCTGCCTGCAACATCCCATAGGTTGTCGATCTCAAGGACGGTTACATCAGTA
>Ga0164318_10004568_pt1 | contig 13327 bp, 13 predicted proteins | sample GuaBasSedimGuay9_FD_113734 | JGI IMG/M metagenome (GOLD analysis project Ga0164318, IMG submission 113734) | Subseafloor sediment microbial communities from Guaymas Basin, Gulf of California, Mexico - Guay9, Core 4571-4, 0-3 cm | ecosystem: Environmental > Aquatic > Marine > Hydrothermal vents...
CTCTGCTATGGGAATACCAACAGGTGTTGTATCTATTGCTCTATCTATCTTCTCCGGCGGTGTATCTCCTGTGATACCTACCCAGTCAGCTCCTTTATTGCTCGCGAGTTTACTAGGTTCATCGTTTCTTCTTCTTGTAAAAACAAAAACCTTTGAATTTGGATAAAGATGTTTAACAAGTTGTATGACTATATGTGCAGAGGCTCCAAAACCATAAAGTCCTATGTTCTCCCCATCTTTCATGTCTGTTAGTTTTAACGCTCTGTATCCTATTGCTCCCGCACACATAAGAGGGGCTGCCTCAAGATCTGAAAAAGCATCAGGTATCATATATGCAAAGTTCTCAGGTACAACCATGTATTCTGCGTATCCTCCATCTGCATCACAGCCTGTAGCTTTGAACTCTGGGCATAGATTTTCTCGGCCGCTCTTACAGAACTTACATTTTCCACATGAGGAATATATCCAAGCAATCCCTACCCTATCTCCTATTTTGAATTTGTTTGTTTTTGATCCACATTTTTCGACATATCCAATGATTTCATGTCCAAGAATCACAGGTAGTTTAGTTTTTTTCCTTCCTTCTATTTCATCGAGTTCAGTGTGACATATACCACATGCCAAGACCTTTAATAGGATTTCATTAGAACTCGGCTTTGGAATGGGTAAATCCTGTAACTCTAAAGGTTTAGTTTCAACCTGCGCAATCTTCTTTAAAACCATAGCTTTCATTTGATTTTCTCCTCCCTCTTCTCTGTTGTTTTATAAACGACTAGCGATTTGTTTTAGTAGTTTACTCTTTTTATCTTTTTTATCTATTAAGAGTCTACCGTTTTTTTTCCATGGTGTTGAGGGATGAGCTCGATCTTTTTCTAAAACTGGGTTTAAACCAAGTGATCTAGCTGCCTTGGCTATATCCTCAATATTTGGTTTTTCTACAGCATATTTTTTAGATACCTTCCGACCTGCCAAACGAGAAACAGATTTATCAAAATAAATAGGATATATAACGTATTTTTCTTCTCCTCGCGAGACCATAAAAACCACAGTCTATAAACCTTTTCTAAGATATTAAAACTGCGTTCACAGTTCCATCCTGCCCTGGTCTCGAAGTAACTTTTGCTTTTCCTATTTTGGTTTCTATTATAGCACCTTTGTTGATAATGTTTCGTCTTACATAGTGTATATTTGCTTTGTTTTCAACAACCGATATTATCTCGGTTTTCGTTGTCTTTTTATTTTTTGGATCTACAACGTATGCTATATTTGTTGTTTTAATCCTTGTTTTCCTATTGTTTCCTTTTGTTCTTACAATTTTTAGACGTGGTTCCCCTATTGTGGTAAGATGTTGTTCTCGTCCTATTTCGAATTTACGTTTACCACGTGCATAACGTATTCTACGTCCAGTTTTGGTTCTAACAGATTTACCTTGCCAAAGCGCCATAAAAATTTGGAATATAAAAGTCCTATTTAAATTATATCCTAGTAATTTTTTGAAGTTAAATAATAAATAAATAGCTTGAATACTGCGTGGTCTGAAACCAAAGGTGTAAGACCCGCAGATGAAAAGCTATCTTTTTCTATTCGACAATAATACGTTTTTCTTGTTGCGCGCAGCAGACCAGAAGGTCTGCTCTCTAAAGGCGCAACAGGAGTGTGATCAAATTTTGAGGAACGTATGTAGCGGTAGCTCTAAAAAGATTTCGGGTGACACCCGAAATAATTGGGTGACAATGATGTTTGTCACCAAAAATAGGTATAATTGTTTTAGGAAGCAGTCGCATATTGACACTTGTATTCAGGCTTTTAAAGAGTTAGAATCGTTGGGTTTTGAGTTTGGTGAATTTGGTTTTGCAGGAAACCACGTTCACTTTCAGGTTAACATACCAAAACGTTACTCGGTTGAGACAGCTGAGATCATGCTTAAATCTAGAAGTGCTAAAAGGATGTTTGGAAAACATCCTGGTTTCCGGAAGAGATATCCGCGTGGTAGTTTTTGGAGTGGTTATGAACATCATCAGTCAACTGGTTGGGCTAGTTTAGAGGAATCCAGTAGATATCTTAGAGATCAACAGCGTCATCATAATATTGTTATATTAGGTCAGCAACGTTTACCAGGATTAGCCTAAACCGCCGAGCGGGGATACGGCAACGCCCATTTGGGCTTGCCGAGGAAGCGAAGGCGGAATGGGGTTATAGGGGCATAGCCCCTATTTCATTCTGTTTTTTTGTTTTATCACTCAAACTGTGAAGTGTATTTCTATAAATATGAAGATTATTATTTAAATTTATATTTTTGTAATATATCAAATTAACCATTTTTATAATTTTATAATTATTTATATTTATAATAAATCAATTATATCTTCCCATCATATGGTATCGTTAATAATCGATTATTGTATAATAAAATTTATATACTCTTTTTTTATATATATCTTATGAATGGGGAGGATTAATGATCAGATTTTTTTTAAAAATCTCTCCTCACCACCTTCATCTTCCCCATTCTCTCCTCATTATTAAAAAATCATGAGTTTTAATAGAAGAGAATTTTTTCTGCATTATCAGCTACGATTTTTCTGTATTTTTCATCAGTAACAATCATGACAACCCAGTCAGGTATATCTCTCATTTTCACAGCATTAGCAAATGGAGTTAAATCTTCTAAATTTCTATGTTTCCCCCTTTCATCAACTACCCGAACATCTGTTTGTGATATCCGCGGTTCAGATAAATGAAGCTCTTTAATAGGGGCATCTATGATTATATGTCCTTTAGATATCCCAAGTCTTTTTTCAAACTCTTCTTCTTTCTCTCGTCTGAAATCGATATCCTCTAGTTTTTTTACAACATCCATGTCTTCCATAGATATATCTGATTTTGATTTAGCATATGCCTGTTTGAAGAGATTTCTATACTTCAACCTGGTAGCTATCTCACTCTGGAAAGAACCTTTATCCTTCAAATTATAGATAAGCTCTGCATCTGTCATCTTAAAAAAATCAAAAGGCTCAGAATCCTCTGTAAGCTCAATAGCTTTTGAAAGCATAAGCTCAGCTATACGAACAGTTTTATGAAAATAAACAGAGGAATACATCAAAGTCCGAGCTATTAATATATTTTCAACAACCCCTATCCCTTTTTTACTGATAGCTAAAGCATTATCTGAAATAGTTAAAGTTTGTAAAAAACGCTCTATATCAATTATACCATATGCCACACCAGTATAGTATGAATCCCGGATAATATAATCAAGCTGATCAACATCTATTGTGCTATTTAAAATTTGGCTTAAATATTCTTTCCTCTCTATCTGATTTCCACGTATTAAACTAACTATTTTTTTATGATCAATTCCATGGTTATCTAGGATCTCATAGACAGTAGGTGATTCAATAAATTCTCTTTCATCATGTTCAAAAATAGTATGTTTACCATAGATTAACTCCTCTGTTAAATCAACATGGTCAACATTTATAGAATCCCTAAGTAATGACTCAAGTGTATGCGAAAAAGGACCATGTCCTATATCATGAAGAATAGCTGCACATGCGATTAATTTTTTATCATCCATATCCAGCTCTAGTTTCTCTGCAGTTTTGTATGCTAAATAATATGTTCCAAGTGAATGCTCTAGACGTGTATGATGCGCCCCTGGAAAAACTAGATGAGCAAAACCCAACTGTTTGATATCGTATAACCGTTGAATCTCAGGCGCCTTTATTAAATCAAGAAAAACACCTTCTATTTCGATATCACCATGAATTGGATCTCGTATTATTTTACTTTCTTCCATCATCTTTCATCATATCTCTATTTTTTACTAATAGAAAAGAAAATTGAAATATTTTATTTTTCTAGTCTAAACTTCCTGAGCTAAGAAAGGCCATAAACATTTAACTTTTTCTTCATATTCCTCAGGATACATGAATCTTTCAGCTGCTGTTACACTACTTAACAGGGAATTACCATCCTGCGGTGTGAAACAGAAACCAATCACTTCATTATCGTTTAAAACATGAATCGTTGGAAGTACTACTACTGTTTGATCAAGTAACCTCCCATAATGCCCATGATCTCTACCATATGAAAATACTAGATTTGCTGCTTTTTTGTATGTTACTGCAACACGTGGATTATCCATAAAACCCTGTTTTACTTCATCAACTGATATCTTTTTGTTAAGTTTTAGATCATACCATATTGCGTGCATATACTGTGTATTTAGCTTCATAGCACTTGAAAATACATTAAGATTTACTCCAAGAGTTTTATAGAGATGATAGACATCCACTGCATGATGTGTACCCATCTTAGGATCCTTATGTTTCCCCACCTCCGGTGCAGGAATAAAACTTTTTGACTGACTAATATCATTTGCTCTTCGGATGCAGAGAAATCTTCCCTCCTTAAGATTGTTTTTGTTGTTCTCGCCTATAGCAAGGGTTTTTATCAAAACAGCTATGTTATGTGTATTACAGCTTACTATGTGGATGAACTGATCCTTTGGTGTTATTGCTTCATCGTTTATACCAACTGCATACATTTTCCCAAAACCAAACTCTGATCCTTGAGCTAGAAAACCTTTGACTTTGTTTTTGTATTTGTTATAGTATTTTTCTTTATTCATTAATCCTGTACCTTTAGGTGTGCAGTCTATCACAACTGTTGCTCTTCTTATTGCTTCTTCTGCTTCATATGTTGGTTCAATACCTAATTCTTGAAAATCAGATGTTTTATCATCACTTACTGCAAGATTCGCTCCTCTTTTGATCAAACCTTTTACTTTTGGTCTATCTTCAAGGTTTGGGCTATGCTTATAGAAAGTTACTTCATCTATTTCAAGATCCTGTTGAGCGTCACAGAGTAAACCAATCAACGGTTCTCCAATTGTTCCGGTTCCAACAACATGCACAATATTTCCATTAGACATGGATACTCATCTCTCCCCTTATGGGCAGTTTTGTAATAAACATGTATAATTTAACTCTTGTTATTTTTTAGTAAATAATATATTTAATCGATAACATTTATAAAGGCATTTTATTCAAAATCAAAAGAGGAATACTTAAAAAGGAGTATTTGTTTCACCTATCCTAATGGCATTACCGCTAGATGTACTAGAAAAATCATTAAATCAGAAACTTTCACTTCTTCTAAAGGATGGAAGAGTAATTGAGGGAAAACTCACAGGATATGATGAGTATATGAATATGGTACTGGTAGATGTCGAAGAAACCTTTGAAGATAATAAACGACGCCTTGGTACAATTATTCTTAGAGGAAACAACGTTGTGAGTATATCAATTATATGAGCTTTTTGGCGAAAAACATATATATACGTTAATTATTTGTATAAGTGGAAGGAATCGGGCTGGTAGTTTTTGTTAGAGTGCATCCCATCCCCTCCTAGTGAGGCCAGCCGTCCTTCCTTTTTAGTTTTTCTAATAAGGTTTTTAAAAAAGTTTTAAGTAATGTTTTTCTAATATTAGAGTTGGTTTTTATGGAGAAACTAATAAAAGCTACAACAGGTAGGAATCTTAGATGCAAAGGATGGAAACAAGAAGCAATTCTGAGGATGCTAGAAAACAATTTAGAAAACGCTGAGATCCCAGAAGAGCTTATAATATATGGTGGTACAGGTAAAGCTGCTCGTAACTGGGAATGCTACGATAAAATAGTTGAAACCTTGAAAAACCTTGAAAACGATGAAACAATGGTTATCCAATCTGGTAAACCTGTAGGTGTTTTTAAAACATGGAGTAATTCTCCACGGGTGGTTATGGCTAATTCTAATATTGTGCCTCATTGGAGTACCTGGGAGAAATTCTATGAATTAGAGCAACTTGGGCTTATAATGTATGGTCAGATGACAGCTGGAAGCTGGTGTTATATAGGAACACAAGGGATTATACAGGGAACATATGAAACGTTTTCTGCTTTGGCTAAGAAACATTTCAAAAGCAACCTAAACGGCAAAATTGTTTTAACTGGTGGCATTGGTGGTATGGGTGGTGCTCAGCCACTTGCTGTTAAAATGGCAGGTGGTGTTTGTATTGCTGTTGAATGTGATGAGAAACGTATTGATAGAAGACTTGAAGCTGGTTTCTGTGATGTTAAGATAAAAGATCTCGATGAAGCAGTTAGCATAGCTGAAGATGCAAAAAAAGAAGGGAAACCACTCGCTATAGGATTACTTGGTAATTGCGCTGATACACATCCGCTTCTTGTAAAACAAGGTTTTAAACCTGATGTTGTAACTGATCAAACTTCTGCTCATGATGAGCTGAACGGCTATGTCCCTGCAGGATATTATGGTAAGTCATTAAAAGAGGCTTTTGAGCTTAGAAGAGAAAACCCTGGTGAATACATAAAAAAATCTATGGAGAGTATGAAAAACCATTGTAAAGCAATGCTTGACTTCCAAAAAAATGGTGCTATTGTCTTTGATTATGGTAACAACCTACGTGGTCAGGCGTTGAAGGCGGGTTTAAAAAATGCTTTTGATTACCCGGGTTTTGTACCAGCATATGTTCGTCCTATGCTTGCTGTGGGTCGTGGTCCGTTCCGCTGGCTTGCGCTTTCTGGTAACCCTGAAGATATCTTGAAGACTGATAAAAAAGTAGTTGAAATGTTTCCCGAGGATGAAGTTCTTATTAACTGGATTGATCTTGCAGAGAAGTATCTACCCTGGGAGGGTCTTCCTGCTAGAGTCTGCTGGCTTGGTTATGGTGAAAGAGATAAGTTTGCTTTAGAGATAAACAGAATGGTACGGGATGGAGAGATTGGTCCTATAGCTATTACAAGGGATCATCTTGATAGTGGTAGTGTAGCATCTCCATATAGAGAAACTGAGAATATGAAAGATGGTAGTGATGTTATTGCTGATTGGCCTCTTTTAAATGCTTTACTTAACTGCGCAGCTGGTGCTGATAGTGTGCAGATACACAATGGTGGTGGTGTTGGTATTGGTCTCTCTACTCATGCGGGTATGGTTGTAATCTGCGATGGAACCAAGGAGACCGATGAACGAATCAAACGAGTTTTCAAAACAGATCCAGGTATTGGAGTAATTCGTCATGCTGATGCAGGGTACAAAGAAGCTATAGATATTATAAAGAAAACTGATCTCCAAGCACCTATGATAAAATAAATAAATTTCTTAACATTCTTATTTAGTAGATTAGATATATGAAAATATTATTATCTGCCCCTTACACAAGAAGAACCAAAGACAACCTTATATTAAAAGCCCAAGAGATTCTAAAACGGAGGCAGTCTTTAGCACTTGGGATTCTATCTGCTCTTACACCAGAGCAGCATGAAATTGAAATTATTGATGAGAATAATTATAGTCTTATTGATACAAAAAAACAATATGATTTAGTAGCTATTTCTTCGATTACTCCTCATATAATCCGAGCATATAAAATAGCTGATGAATTTAGAGCAAGAGGAATACCTGTTGTTTTAGGGGGTTATCATCCCTCGGCTATGCCCGAGGAAGCAAAGCAACATGCTGATAGTGTGGTAATAGGTGAAGCAGAAGAAACATGGCCACAGCTTTTGAAAGATTTCGAAAACGATAAACTAAAACCTTTTTATAAACCAAGAAAACCTGTAGATCCAAAAATAATCCCTCATGCAAAGAGAGATCCAAAAAGAGGATTTTTTCGAACAGAAGAAATACAAGCTACAAGAGGATGTCCATATAGATGTGCTTTTTGTGCTATTCAAAATACTGAAGGACATATATTTAGAAAAAGACCAGTTGAAAATGTTATAGATGAGATCCAAAAATTAAATGGAAAATTTATTTTTTTTAATGATAATTCGCTCACAATTGATCCAGAATATACAAAAGAGTTATTTATGGAGATGAAGGGTTTAAATAAACAGTTTGAATGCCATGGAAACATCAACGTACTTGGTGAAGACGATGAATTATTAAAACTCTCAAAAGAAGCTGGATGTAAAACATGGTGGATTGGATTTGAATCAATTTCGCAAGAAAGTATTAACAGCATAGGTAAGAAAACAAATATAGTTAAAAAATATTCAATTGCAATCAAAAAAATAAAAAAACATGGTCTCTCTGTTAGAGGCATGTTCGTATTCGGTTTTGATGGAGATACAAAAAACATATTTAAAGACACATTGAAAACGTTGAAAACCTGGAATATTGACATTGCCTATTTCTTTATTCTTACTCCTTTCCCGAACACACCTTTATTTAAAAGATTAGAAAATGAAGAAAGGATACTTACTAAAGATTGGTCAAAATATAATTATGGAAATGTTGTCTTTAAACCAAAAAACATGACCTCTAAAGAATTATATGAAAAAACCAGAATGGTTGCAAAAAATTTCTATTCATTTAAAAACACTGTTCAAAGAATATTTAACAATAAAAACCTTGATTTTTCAGGATTGATCAACAAATTCTGGCATAATTTTTTGTATGATAGAAATTTCATAAAACGAGAATATCAGTTTTGAAACAACATTATTATATTTTTACCGATTTATCTCTAAATGGTATTTTACATTCTATGACTTTGTATTTTCGACTATTTCGTTGTATACTCTCAACAAACTCGATGTCTACTTTAACATCTTCCCCTAATATTTCTTTTAAAATATTATTAATCTCTTGAGTAGATTTGGCGGTATATTTTATTCCCTTTACTATCAGAATTTTTACTTTATATTTTGAAAATTGTATTAGTTTAAACATATAAATACCTGGTATTCTCATCAAAAGTTCTTTTGGTACATGAGGTGATACTAATTTATCATCTGTTGTAACTAGGAAATCAAGACTTTTTCCCTCTATACTTTTCATCATTGGAAGCCCACGGCCACAAGAACAAAAATGATCAGATGGGATACCTATGTCCTCTATATCGTATCTAATAAGGGGCATAGCATGATTGTACAGTCCAGTATAAACAATTTTTCCCTCTTCACCAGGTGAAACATCTTCATTGTCTCTCAGAAATTCCATTACAATGCTATCAATGTCAATATGATATCCTTCATGATAAGGACATTCCCAAGAAGTTCTTCTTAGTTCAAAACAACCAACTAAATCAGATATTTCAACGTTAAAAAAATCATTAATATATTTTCGTATATAACCATCTAGAATTTCTCCATTCGTGGTTATTATTTCTGGTTTGATGTTTTTGATATTGTTTTCTTCTAAGTATTTGGTAATCAAATATAGATCTGTAGGAAGACTATCTATCAACCGAGGTTTGAATCTAGATAGAATATCGATTTTTCTTTCAATCGAATCAAAAACTGAAATGTATAATGGAGACAAAAAACCGATTTTCTGATAAAAATTATAGCCTCTTATTTTTTCTCTTCTATAATCTGGAGAACCAATAACACACCATCTATCAAAATATTTTAAGCCGTTTCCTAGATACGATCTTATCAGAATGGCCTTTGCAAAATCATCTGCTTTTGAATCATAAACTGTTTTTATAGGAATACCTGTAGAACCACTTGTTTCCCAGGTTTTACATTTTTTATAGTCGTATTCAATAGAAACAATATTATCTGGGAAATTTTTCCGTATATCCTCTTTTTTTGTAAGAGGCATCTTCTTTAGATCTTTGATTGTCTTTATATCATATGGATGTATACCTGCTAATTTAAAACGATGTTTATAGAAACGAACATTTTTGTATGCATAGTAGACTATAGATCTAAGTTTTTTTTCTTGAATTTTTTTTAATTCTTGAATGTTTGTCCATTGATTTTTTTTGACGCGTCTAAGATAGTTTAAGCTTCGTATTAAACTCATCTTAATCTCTCAAGAATTTTTTCATAATTATAGCGAATAATTTGTTTATAATTTTTTGACTTCAGATTTCTGTTTATAAATATTCTAGTTCTCTCTTTTTTATTTATACTTTTACCACCGTAACTAATTTTCCCTTCCAATATTTGTTTTTTTAAATCATCTATGTCACTAAAGACAGTGTAGGCAGATCCTATTGTTGAGTAGTGGTGTGAATCACTTCCACCGATGATGGTTAACGAATTTTTTTCTGCATATTGAATTGCTTGATTATTTTCAGATGGAGAATTAAAGGCGTTAATTCCTTCAATGATTTTAACATGAGATAACTCATTTTTTGTGAGTTTATCAATATTTTTTTTAAGGTGTCTAAACGGGTGAGGCAAAACGATTAATCCATCTTGTTCTTTAATTTGATCATATACTTCAAAAAATGATCCTTGTTTAATTTCTCGCTGTAGAAAAAGACCCAATAGTTCTCCTCCATTATTTAGTGTTATTTCAGATCCAATGATAATGACTAAATCGGATTTGTTTAATTTTTTTGCTTCTAATCCTCCTTTAATTGTGTTATGATCTGTGATTGCAATACCACTAAGTCCAATTTTTTTGGAAAATTTCAAAATTTTTTTAATAGGAACAAACGAATCAGATGAATACTCAGAATGAATATGTAAATCAAATTTCAAATGATTCATTAATAATCCATCTCATATTTATTGCTACCAAACTTACTTATATGGTTGACCTATAGGAAAATGCTTTTTCAATTAATATTTTTGGGTTAAGCACATATAGAAGAGATGACTCAATAACACACGCTACATTACATTCATTACAATTTTTAACATTTTTACAATAAATCCTATACTCCTTACTTTGGAATATATCTTTCATACTGCTACTTCTGGTATTTCCCCATTTCTTGTTATACACATGAAGACAGGAAGAGATATCTCCATTTGCTTCAACATTGATAAAACATCTTGGAGCATAACACGTATATTTTTTCCGCTCTGAAAAAATTTTTAGATATTCAAATGAATTTATAACTGGAAAATCTTTTTTTTTATATTCAATGATTTTCTTGAAAGCAGCTTGTAGCTCACCATAAGATGGCTGAAGATGTTCATTATATCCCCTTATATTATCCATCGGTTGAAAACTAATATTTACTTTTAATTCTCTTGCAAGATTAACTAAACCATCTATTTTACTAAGATTTCTATTGTTTATTATACTATTGATAGTGATTTTCATCTTACTCTTCTTACATTCTTTTATACCTTCTATTGCTTTTTCCCTTAATCCCTTACATCTTCTCATTTCATCATGAAGATCATCATTAGAGTCAATAGAAACAACTAATAAATCTATAAATGGATATATTTCTCTGCATTTTTCTTTTAAATTATAGCCATTTGTAACAACCGCTGTTGTCATTCCGATTTCTTTTGCATATTTTAAAATAACTTTTAGATCATCTCTAAGTAAAGGCTCCCCACCTAAAACACTATAAAAAACTATCCCTGCTTTTTTAGCATCATTAAGCATCTCAATGATTTCTTTTGTTGTTAAATCATTTTTATACTCAGATGATCTTTTCCATAGATTGCAGATATCACATTTACAGTTACATTTTGAGGTTATAAGATGTAATAGTTGATAAGGTGAATTTAATATAAACCTTGTTTTTAATACTTTTAATAGATCGATTAATTTCATAGTTTTAAAGATATTTATTTTATATTTTCAAATCTTTTTTCATTTGTTTAACAGCATATAAAAATTTTTTAATAATTTCCTCGTCTATTTCACCCATAACTGAGATATGAAATATTTTGTTGTATAATGGCCCTTTCCCATTGTATATCACGAATCCTTTCTTCTTCAGATAGTAATGAATTTTTTCATAGGTACAAGTATCTGGTATTTTGACAGCTGTTATCCCATTAGAAAAATGATCTTTTAAAAATAATTCGAACCCTAAATTTGTTAGTTCTGTTCTAATCATTTTTGAATATTTTTTTAATCTTTTAATTCTCTTTTCAACTTTTTCATTAATCAGCAAATTTAGAGCTTCATCTAGAGCATAAAAAGCCTGGACACTTGGAGTGGTTGGCGTCTGTTTCATCTTTGTTTTACATTCATAATATTTTTTTAAATCGCAGTAAAAATTTCTGCTCTTAATATCAGCGATCTTTTGATATGACTCTTTTTTTCCACATATAATTGCCAATCCAGGTATACTACATAATCCTTTGTGGGAACTAACTGCACAGAAATCTATATTATCTTCAACAATGTTAACATTATCAACTGCTATTGCACTAATTGCATCCACTAAAAACAGTTTATCATATTTTTTTGCTAAACGTCCTATTTTATTGACTGGGTTGAGCATACCTGTACTGGTTTCAGAGTAAACCATTACAATTGAATCAATTTCTTTATCTTTTCTTAAGATTTTTTCAACATCTTTGATATCGATGGTTTCTCCCCAATTGTATCTCAACCATTTTCTATTGATATTATAAACTGAAGCTACTTCGTTCCATCTTTCACCAAATGCGCCATTGGTAATACACAAAACTTTATTTCTGATGCAAGAGCTGATTATACATTCCATAGCACATGTACCCGAACCTGTTAAAAATATTGAAAAATAATCCTGATTAGCATTAAATATTAATTTTATTTTTTTTGAGACATTTTCAAATAAATTTGAAAATTCTATTTCTCTGTGACAGATATCTGGTTGTAATAACTTTTTTTTTACTTTTTCCGATACCATTACAGGACCAGGATTTAAAAGATATAATTTCTTTATTTTATCTTGGATATTTTAAACCTCCTAGATTTAATCGTTTTTTATTTTGATTTTTTTAATAGTAACAATGAACGATATTTTTCCACCCCTGGGTGTTTAAATACATCTTTAATCTCAAATTTATCCTGAAATTTTTTATGATTTAATAATGTTTCAATATCATTTTTAATATTTCTACATATTATTTTTGCAGTTGGTTTCATATTTCTCCATATATTATCCAAAATACCTTCAATGGGGAATGTATTTGTTGCAATAATGATAACATCATACTTTCCAACAGGAAAAGTTTTTCCATCTCCATATCTTACAATAATATTATCTGCTAGTTTTTTTTTGTCTATTAGACGTTTTGCAAATTTAACTATTAACTTATTTTTATCAATTGTTTCTATCATATTTTTTGTTTTTTTGTAAATTACTATCGGAGTTGAAGGAATTAGACCACAACCGATAAATAATATTTTGTCATAGGGAGTAGGATTTATTATTTTTAATTCACCAAGTATAATTTTCTCTCTATAGTCTTGCATGTATCTTCTATTATCAATTCTAAAAATTGTCATTATTTCTAGTATCAGGAAAAAGTAGTTATATATCTTCCTTCTAAAATTGTAGAAAGATATTATTCCTCTTTCATTCATTTTGTAGATATATTACTCTGTAATTATTTAAATTTA
>Ga0164318_10004569_pt1 | contig 13326 bp, 15 predicted proteins | sample GuaBasSedimGuay9_FD_113734 | JGI IMG/M metagenome (GOLD analysis project Ga0164318, IMG submission 113734) | Subseafloor sediment microbial communities from Guaymas Basin, Gulf of California, Mexico - Guay9, Core 4571-4, 0-3 cm | ecosystem: Environmental > Aquatic > Marine > Hydrothermal vents...
TATCCCGGTTATTTTCATCAGTGGCTATACTTTTGACTCCCTCCGGGAGCAGGGTCTGGTCAGGGAAGGGGTACTGCTGTTGAATAAACCGATTGAGCCTGGCGTTCTATTAACTAAAATACGCGAAGTTCTGGATTGACGTAAATCCAGAAAACCTCATTACCCTGGTAAGTTATCCACAATCACCATTCCTTATCAAATTTCTGATAAATACTGTTAGTTCATGAATTACCCTATATGAGCTACCATTTCACTCCTCATATATCCCATATAGTATTGACAGTTTTGTAGTTGAGTGATAAAACATTATTTTAAAATACAATGAGGTGCTATGAAATGGTAAAAAAACTAATCGGTAGAAAGCTTAAATCGTCACGTCTCAAACGGGATAAAACTATTCAGGTTCTCGCTGAAATGTCTCACGTCTCCTCAAACATGATTTCCAGGATTGAACGGGGTCTGACTATCCCGTCGGTTGAAATCTTGATGAAATTAGCTGACTCTCTGGGCTTGAGTCTCAGCTATTTTGTTGAGGAAGCAGAAAAAGGAAATACGGTTGTTTTTACCCCGGCAGGGCAGGGGGACCCAATCTTCTATTTTGAAGACAAACATAAGATCTGCAGTCTAACCCAAGGGCTGCGGGATCCAGGTTTTTCAGTTTTCATCGATACTCTCGAGCCATACTGTGATAGTGGCGAAGGGGGAATGGTTCATACCGGTGAAGAATTTGCCCTGGTTCTGGAGGGAAGCCTCGATTTCAATATAGAGGGAGAAGACTTCCATTTGGAAAGGGGAGATTCAATCAGCTTCAAGGCAACTCTTCCACATAGCTGGAAAAACCTTGCTGACCAGCAATCCAAGGTCCTGTGGGCTGTTTCACCTCCTCCAAACGTATAATTTTTGCCACCAAGGGAGTATTTAATCCATGCAAGTAAAAAAAATTGTCGGTAAAAAACTCAAAGAGATCCGACTTAAGCAAGACCTGACGATTCAGATTCTGGCAGAGAAATCTAAAGTCTCTTCCAATATGATTTCGAGGATAGAGCGGGGATTAACCATTCCATCGGTTGAAATTCTAATGCGACTGGCCACTGTTTTTGACAAAAGTATCAATTATTTTGTTGAGGATGTTTCGTCATCCCATGAAGTTGTCCATACCCGCCCGGGTGGGCGTGATAAAACCGTCTATGATGATGAACATAATATGCATACTGAGTCTTTTACTTCGGGACTGCGTGATCCTCAGTTCATGTCATTTTACTGTACGGTGCAAAAAGGTGGGAAAAGTGGTACCACAAATATGTATCACCCCGGTGATGAGTTAATCTACCTGATGGAGGGGCGCTTAAAAATGACTATCGTCGAGGACGTTTATATTCTTGAAGCGGGAGATAGCCTCTCTTTTAAATCACATTTGCCGCATCGTTGGGAAAATATCGGTGCAGATGATGCCAAGGTTATCTGGACATTATCACCGTTTACCATCATTTGAATTTTTCCAACTACTTGGAATTAATCTGACTCTTCTTGACATGTATTAAATATATTGTATATTCTTGAAAACAGTTGCTCTTGATATTAGCCCGTATCAACCTGTAAGGGGACATTATGAACAAGTCTGAACTGGTAGAGACACTTTCGATCAAGAATGACCTGACCTACAAAAAGTCAGAGCAGATTGTTAACTTGATTTTTGATACGATGTCACAGGCATTGATCGACAGTGACCGGATTGAAATCCGTGGGTTTGGTAGCTTTATGGTTAAAGACTATCGGGCTTATATGGGTCGCAATCCTAAAACCGGTGAAATTATACAGGTCAAAGAAAAAAAGTTGCCCTTTTTTAAAGTTGGTAAAGAGTTACGAGAACGTGTAGATCGCTGATTGGTGTGATCATCGACAACTCACAAAGACCCATTCACTTTTTTTGTGAATGGGTCTTTTCGTTATCGGACAGGTGGACAAATGCTGCATACTTTTCAGGGGATAACTCCCAAACTTGATGAAACCGTCTTTCACGTCGATTCAGCTGAGATCATTGGTGATGTTGAAATTGGGGCCGACTCGAGTGTCTGGTTTCAGGTGGTTATTCGAGGAGATGTCAACTCTATCCGAATTGGTGAGAGAACCAATATCCAGGATGGTACAGTCATCCATGTGACCCACAAACTCCACCCGACAGTTATTGGTGATGATGTGACTATCGGTCACAATGTCACCCTGCATGGGTGTAAAATTGGTCATCGTTGTCTGATTGGTATGGGAGCCGTTGTGTTGGATGATGCTGTCATTGCAGATGATGCAATGGTTGGAGCCGGGGCTTTGGTAACACCTGGAACACACATTCCATCGGGCACTTTATATGTTGGTGCCCCGGCAAAATATAAACGTCATTTGTCGGATAGCGAAATCCTCGATCTCAAACAGTCGGCACTAAATTATTTGAATTATACCGAAGAGTACAGGGACTAGGAGAGTTTATGAGCCAAGTCGATTTTTCTCAACAATCAGATAGTCCATTATTCAAAGATTTGGCAAATAAGGATATAGAGTATCTCAGTTCTGTTTTTACCTGTAGCCAGGTGGCAGAGGGAAAGACAGTTTTTATTGAAAATATGCCCGGTGAAGCTTTGTATCTGATTGGCCAGGGAACCGTCCAGATATCCCAGATGTTAGCTGAAGTGGATGAGCAGGAATTAACGACATTGGGAGTCGGTGATATTTTTGGAGAGATGTCGGTCATTGACGGTGAAAGTCGTCTGGTCACTGCCCGGATCACTGCAGATGCAACACTCTACAGTTTAAATCGCAAGAACTTTACGAAATTGACAAGTGAAAACCCACCTCTTGGACAACAATTAACCTTAAATATCGCTAGAATTTTCAGCGCAAAAATTCGTCGTGCAAAAAAAGATTATCGCACGATGCTAACTGCAAGTTTGCCGCACAGGAATTAAGCGGATCAAGACAGTCTATGTTTTATTTGCCGGCAGTGTTACTGCCGGCTTTTTTGTTGAGTAATCGGCACTCTCAGTATAAAATTCCATTCTACTACTTTTTCTGCAACACCGATTCTGTTGAACGGGAGAGATCATGTCTGCACTATTCAATCAGCAACTCATATTTGGACTTTTGGGTGGGCTGGGAATGTTCCTGTTCGGCATAAAAATCATGTCGGAGGGGTTGCAGAAAATTGCCGGAAATAAAATGCGCAAGATTATTGGCGCTCTGACTGATAACCGTTTTATTGGTGCGTTAGTCGGGATTGCAGTGACGGCAATTATTCAGTCATCAGGCGCAACAACGGTCATGGTGGTTGGCTTTGTTAACACCGGGCTACTCACTTTGGTTCAAGCAATCGGAGTGATTCTCGGAGCAAATATTGGCACGACGATCACGGCTCAACTCATCGCCTTCAATATCGGCAAATTTGCCCTTCCAGCAATTGGACTGGGAGCCGGTCTCAAGCTCTTCAGCAAAAATAAGAAATATACCTATCTGGGTGAAATCTTTCTTGGGTTTGGATTACTGTTCCTGGGACTGACAACCATGAAGCACGCTTTTATCCCCCTGAAGGGGAGTGCCGATTTTCAACACTTGTTTTTGCTGGTCGGTGATTATCAGTTGCTTGGGGTTTTAATTGGTGCCTTGTTGACGATTCTCGTACAGAGCAGTAGCGCCACTATTGGTATCACCCTGGTTCTTGCAAGTTCCGGGTTGATCTCATTTGAAACCAGCGTTGCGCTGATCCTTGGAGAAAATATCGGGACGACCATAACCGCTAATGTTGCGGCAATCGGGACAAATCTTGCTGCTAAAAGAACTGCATTTTCCCATTTTCTGTTTAATGCTCTCGGTGTCCTCTATATATTATTGTTGATGCCGGTTTTTATCCGGCTGGTTTCAGCGCTGACCCCCGGGGATGCTGATTTTGTTATTCAAACGCAGGCACAAGCTAGTAGTTTTGCTGCACAAATCGGGGATAAACCCTATATTGCCCGACATATTGCCAATGCCCACACCCTTTTCAATGTTATCAATACCCTTATTTTTCTCCCCTTGATTGGTTTCCTGGCGAAACTGTCAACTTTAATTATCCGTGGAGCAGATAATCATGAGAACCTGCAGGTCAAATTTATTGATGATCGGGTTTTAAATACTCCCCCGGTTGCCATCGGGCAGGCTCGCCGCGAAACCAGGCGGATGGGACAGCTTGCTTTGGAGATGGTTGAAGAAACCTCCCTTTTTCTGGATGATGGTCATATCAAAAGGATCAGGTCGCTGAAGAAAAAAGAACAACTGATCAATGTCCTCCAACACGAAATTTTAGATTTCCTGGTCAAACTATCGCAACGCTCAATCTCGACTGAAACATCCAGATCACTCAGTTCATTGATGGATATGGTCAATAATTTTGAGCGAATCGGAGATCATTGTGAAGATATCTGGAAGCTTGGAATTCATAAGTATGAAGGGAAAATCGCCTTCTCTTATCTGGGTCAGAATGATGTGAGTTTAATTGCTGAAAAAACCGGTGAATTTCTCCAGTTTGTCATTGCCGCCATGGAGACTGGAGATCAGTCCATCAGTAGCAAAGCGATTGAATATGAGGATGCTATCGAATTACTGGAAAACAACTTGAGTCAGGGGCACATTAAACGTCTTCACACCGGAGAATGCGCTGTCCAGCCCGGTTTGATTTTCATTGACATCCTCCATAGTTACAAGGAAATTGGCAACCTCACCTACGATATTTCTGAGACGATCAGCGGAGAGCAATAGATGGATGCAGTGATTGATGTTGGCAGCAATACGATCCGGATGTTGCTGGGGAGTTGTCACCATGGCAAAATTCTCCCCCATAGTTACCAGCGGCAGATAACCCGACTTGGTGGAGACTTTTCTCCGCAAACCGGTTTGTCTGCATCCGCAATGGAACGTGCTCTGATTACCCTTGAATCCTACAGTCAGATTATTGCTGCGACCGATATTTCTCAAGTTCGCGCCGTTGCTACAGCAGTGCTCCGACGAGCAAAAAATCGAAGCTCTTTTCTCGCTCGGATTGCCGCTGAAACCGGTTTAAATATTGAGGTGATTGGCGGAGAGGAGGAGGGCCGATTGACAACTCTGGGGAGTTTGTCGGTTATTGATCCAACTCCCGATACTGCAATCGTGATTGATATCGGCGGTGGCAGCACCGAACTGATCTGTCTGGTGGAGGGTGAAATACGTTTACAGAAAAGTTATCCCCTCGGTGTGGTGAACCTCTGTGAAGAATATTTTTCAACAGCACAGCGGCAGCAACAAATTAACAGCATCGTGCAACAGTTTAACCAAAGCCTCCAGAATGCTGGATTGGCTGAAATAAACTATCAATTGATCGGCACTGCTGGCACCATCACGACCCTGGCAGCGATCCACCTTCAACTTCAAAAATACAATCAACACTTGATAAATAATCACGAAATATCAATAGATTGGCTAGCTAATATACAAGAGAAACTTGAACTTATTTCAGTTCCAGAAAGGGAACAACTGATCGGCATGGAAAAGGGGCGCGGAGATTTAATCCTCCCTGGATTACAGATCTTATTAACTTTGATGTCCCAATTTCAATGTTCAGCGGTCAAGGTTTCTGATTATGGTTTGCTCGAGGGGGTTATGCTCCAATTGACAGAGTCATAGCAATTGCCTATTATCCCGGTTGCTTATTTCACCCAGATTTTCAATCTTTATTCTCTATCTTTATTCAAGGGTCATTATGAAGAAAGTTTTACTCTCCGGCAATGAAGCAATTGCCCGTGGCAGCTACGAAGCAGGGGCTCTGGTTGCCTGTGCATACCCGGGAACGCCAAGCACCGAAATCCTGGAAAATATCACTCAATACAAAGAAATTGATGCCTCCTGGTCACCGAATGAGAAAGTTGCCCTGGAAGTCGGCATTGGTGCCAGTTTTGGTGGTGCCAGAGTGTTGGTCACAATGAAGCATGTTGGGGTCAATGTTGCAGCCGATCCACTGTTTACTCTGTCATATACCGGTGTCCGGGGCGGGTTGGTGTTGGTGACTGCAGATGACCCGGAACTCCACTCTTCACAGAATGAACAGGATAATCGAAATTTTGCCAAATTTGCCAAAGTTCCGATGATGGAGCCTGCCGACAGTCAGGAAGCTCTCGACTTTACCAAACTCGCTTTCGAAATAAGCGAGCAGTTTGATACCCCGGTATTCTTACGCAGCACCACACGGATCTCCCATTCCAAGTCTACGGTCTTTTTAGGAGAACGTGTCAGTGATATTCCTGAGCCAAAATTACAACGTGACCCGGCAAAACTGGTTATGCTGCCGGGAAACGCCCGCAAGCGACATCTGATTGTCGAAGAGCGGACCCTGGAGTTGGAAAAATGGGCCTGCCAACAATCTTTTAATCGGGTTGAAACCGGGTCAGAGGATATTGGTGTCATAACCTCCGGAGTCTCGTATCAATATGTCAAAGAGACTTTTCCTGACGCCAGTGTGTTGAAACTGGGGATGGTTTATCCGCTGCCCAAACAACTGATCCGAGAGTTTGCTGCTCAATATAAAACGCTCTATGTTATTGAAGAACTTGACCCGTTTATTGAAGAGCAGGTTCGAGCCATGGGGATAGAGGTTATCGGTAAAGATAAGCTCTCTATCTGTGGTGAATTGACCCCGGGTCGAATTAAACAACAACTGTTTGATCAGCCAACCCCGACAGAGGACACCTCAGCAGAGATTCCCCAGCGTCCTCCCAGCATGTGTCCCGGTTGCCCACATCGTGGTGTCTTTGCTGAGCTGAAAAAAGCCAAGGCCTTTGTCAGTGGCGATATTGGTTGCTACACCCTGGGATTTATGCCCCCCCTCTCAGCCATGGACACTTGTATCTGTATGGGAGCGAGTGTTGGCATTGCGACCGGAATCAGTAAAGTATTATCCGAAGAGGAGCAGCGTAAAGTTGTTGCGGTGATTGGAGATTCGACATTTCTCCATACCGGAATTAACGGTTTGCTTGATATGGTTTACAATAAATCATCCTCAACCTTGATCATTCTGGATAACCGGATTACCGCCATGACCGGTCGCCAGGAAAATCCAACTTCAGGTTATCAACTGAATGAAATGGAAGCTCCACGGGTCGACATGGAACAACTCTGTCGTGCGGTAGGAGTTAAACATGTCACGATCCTCGATCCCTATGATCTTGAAATGACCGGAAAAGTGATCCGTGCAGAGATGGCTCGCCCTGAAGTTTCGGTGATTATAACCACCCGGCCCTGTATGCTGGTCCCCCGTGACAACCAGATTCCACGACCGCCGTTGTTTGTCGATCATGACAAATGTGTCGGCTGCCAAGCCTGCTTGCAAATTGGGTGTCCGGCAATTGTCTGGAACCGGGAGAAGAAGAAAGCGGTGGTTGATAAAATCATCTGCACCGGTTGTAAGGTCTGTCAACAAACCTGTGGTTTTGATGCTTTTCAGCAATATGGTGATAATCATGAATGAGGTAAAAAACATATTATTGGCAGGAGTTGGCGGGCAGGGGATTTTACTGGCGAGCGAAGTGATCGCTGAAGTGATGCTTCTGGCCGGTCTGGATGTTAAAAAGAATGAGATTCACGGCATGTCTCAACGTGGCGGCAGCGTTGTTTCTCATGTCCGTTATGGTGAGAAGGTTTACTCTTCGATCATTCCGGAAGGTGAAGTTGATATTTTATTCAGCTTTGAATTGCTGGAAACCTGTCGTTATCTCCCATTACTGCGTAAGAACGGACGGGTTGTGGTCAGTAATTGGCAAATTTCCCCGCCGGCCGTAGCTCGCGGGGCACAAATTTACCCGGAGAATCTGGAAGAAAAAATCTGTCAGCAATTTCCATCATCTGTTGTGATTGACGGTCTGAATCTCGCCCTGACCGCGGGCAATGCAAAAACGGTCAATACGGTTTTGCTGGGTGCTTTATCAAATATTTTGCCATTTGGCCGTGAATTATGGATGGAAGCATTGCAAAAAATGATTCCGGCCCGTCTTTTGGACGTTAACCTGAAAGCTTTTGAATTAGGTTGTGGAGAGGTGTCACAATGATCTGGAATGACGATTTTGAAACTTTACCGCGAGAAGCGATAGAATCGTTACAGTTGAAGCGATTGCAACAGACGGTTGAACGGGTTTATGCTGCCGTTCCGTTTTATCGCAAATCCTTTGATAAAGCTGGAATTAAACCTGCCGATATCAAAAGTCTCGCCGATCTGCAACGGTTGCCATTCACCCTGAAGCAAGATATGCGTGATAGCTACCCCTACGGGTTATTTGCCGTTCCGCTGGAGCAGATTGTCCGGATCCATGCCTCTTCCGGAACCACCGGCAAACCAACTGTGGTTGGCTATACCCGTCGGGATATTGAAAACTGGACCGAACTGATGGCACGCTCTTTTGTTGCAGCTGGAACCAACCAGGGGGATATTATCCATAATGCCTACGGCTATGGTCTGTTTACCGGTGGGTTAGGTGCCCATTATGGCGCAGAGCGGGTTGGAGCGTCGGTTATCCCCATGTCAGGTGGAAATACGAAGAAACAGTTGATGATTATGCAGGATTTTGGATCAACAGTTCTCACCTGCACCCCCTCCTATAGTCTGTTCCTGGCTGAAGTTGCAGCAGAGGAGGGGATTGATATCCGAAAATTGAAACTCAAAGTGGGAATTTTCGGAGCAGAACCCTGGAGCGAAAATATGCGCCAGGAAATTGAAGCTAAACTTAACATCAAGGCAATTGATATCTATGGTTTATCAGAAATTCTCGGTCCGGGTGTCGGAATCGAATGTATTGAAGCCCAAAATGGACTGCATATCTGGGAGGATCACTTTATCCCGGAAATTATCAACCCCGACACAGGCGAAGTTTTACCCGATGGTGAAAAAGGTGAACTGGTCATTACCACCATCACTAAAGAAGGAATCCCGCTGATTCGGTATCGAACCCGTGATATTACCCGCCTGTTCAAGGAACCCTGTATCTGCGGTCGGACCCATGCCCGGATTGAACGCTTAAGTGGCCGTAGTGATGATATGTTGATCATCCGGGGGGTCAATGTTTTCCCAAGTCAGATCGAATCAGTCCTCTTCAATGTTGATGGTATTGAACCCCATTATCAACTGATTGTCGACCGTGAGGGTAATCTCGACTCCCTTGAGGTTCAGGTCGAGGTTAACGAACAAACATTTTCAGATGAAATTAAAGTTCTACAAGGGCTTTCAAACAAGATCAGAAAAGATATCAAAGATTTACTTGGTGTCACCTGTAAGATACGACTTGTTGAACCAAAAACCATTGCCCGCAGCGAAGGAAAAGCCAAGCGAGTGATTGATAACCGTCAAAAAGAATCCTGAGGAGGCAGATATGAAGGTTGAACAGATTTCCATTTTTATTGAAAATAAATCAGGTCGGCTGGCAGAGGTCACCGGGATTCTAGGTGAAACGGGAATCAATATCCGGGCATTGTCACTCGCTGACACCTCGGACTTTGGTATCCTGCGACTTATTGTGGATGACAGTAAAAAAGCTCTTAAAGTTTTGCGGGAGCAGCGCTTTACTGTCAGCATAACCGATGTCATCGGTATTGAAGTGCCAGACTCACCGGGTGGGCTGACGACCATCCTGCAGATTCTGGATCAAAACAATGTCAATGTTGAATATATGTATGCCTTTGCTGAACGTTCGGGAAATAATGCCATTATTATTTTTCGCTTTGATAATATTGATGAGGCAATTTCTGCTCTTTCAAGTCACGGGGTTAAAATACTGCCCAGCGAGCGGATCACCTCAATTTAGTCATAAATCAATAAGTCAACCACTCTCGGAGTGTTGAAAAACGTTTTCTACACAGCAATCGCAACGCAGATAGTTTTTCAACAGCCTGCTGATACATAAAGTTATACTATGAGTCTATCTATCAATATATGGGATCGTGATGCCGAATGTCTTCCCAGAGAAGAGTTACGGCAGTTACAACTGAAGAACTTAAAGAATACTTTATCTCTGGTCGCAGCAAAGGTCCCCTGTTACCAAGCTAAATTCAAAGAGTCCGGTTTTCAACCCGGTGATTTGAAATCACTGGCGGATTTAAGCCACTTACCCTTTACAACCAAGGACGATCTGCGGGTTAACTATCCTTATGGGATGTTTGCTGTCCCAATGCGTAAAGTGGTTAGAATCCATTCTTCTTCCGGAACAACCGGTAAACCAACGGTTGTGGGTTATACGAAAGAGGATATCAGAACCTGGACAGAGCTGGTTGCCCGTTTTATGACCGCAGCGGGAGTAACCCAGGAAGATATTGTCCATATTGCGTTTGGTTACGGTCTGTTTACCGGGGCTTTTGGTCTCCACTATGGCTCAGAAGCGATTGGAGCGTCGGTTATCCCCATTTCGGGTGGTAATACCGATAAACAGTTGATGATTATGCAGGATTATCGTTCATCAGCCCTTGTCTGTACCCCATCTTACGGTTTAACCCTGGCAGACCGGATGGAAAAACAAGGGATGGATCCCAGGTCTCTGGCACTCAGAGTTGGATTATTTGGAGCCGAGCCGTGGAGTGAGCAGATGCGGGTGGAGCTTGAACAACGGCTGGGAATTATTGCCACTGACAACTATGGTTTATCTGAAATCATGGGTCCAGGGGTTGCAGGGGAATGCCTCTATAAGCAGGGGATGCACCTGGCAGAAGATCATTTTCTGGCGGAAATTATTGATCCGGATACCGGGGAGGTATTACCCGAAGGATCGGTGGGTGAATTGGTTCTGACCAGTTTGACCAAACAGGCGTTTCCGATGATTCGCTATCGAACCCGTGATATCACTCGCTTGGATTACAAAACTTGCGAATGTGGCCGCACTTTGGCGAGAATGGAAAAAACCCGTGGTCGAACCGATGATATGTTGATTATCAAAGGGGTTAATGTCTTCCCGACTCAGATTGAAGAAGTTCTGTTCCAGATTGAAGGGTGTGAACCCCATTATCAGCTTATTGTCGAGCGGGAAAACAATATGGATTCGCTGGAGGTGCAGGTTGAAGTCAATGAACACATCTTCTTTGATGAAATGAAGCAGCAGCGACAATTTGTGGTTCAGGCAGAAAAACGTTTGGCAACCGTGCTCGGTGTCAGTGCAAAAGTCAAACTTGTCGAACCACAAACAATCAAACGTCATGAGGGAAAAGCGATCCGGGTCATTGATCGGCGTAATCAGTAGTTCACAATTTTCTGTTGAGTGCTTATGGTCTCCAGATAAAAGGGCTCATAATGGGACGTCTGTTTTTTTTGTTGCTTATGACCACGGTTTTATCTCAATCGGTGACCGCTCTAGCTGCTGATTTTGAGGTGACCCCGATTTTGGGCTATACCTTCGGTGGCAGTTTAAAAGATTCCGAAACTGATGAATCACTAAAATTTAATGATAGTGAGAGCTATGGAATTATTCTTGGGCTAAGAGATGAGAGTAAAGTGGGTGGGGCATTTTATGAATTATTGTTCCTCCATCAGTCAACCTACTTAAAAGTAGATGATTCAATACTTTCCGGAGGAGAGCATCTGGATGTCGATATCAACTATCTTCACTTAGGTGGAAGATATGGCCCAGAAGGGGCTGCTGTTAATCCTTTTGTTGTTGCCGGAGTTGGAGCCACATTTTTTGATCCGAAGGATGGGGACTCAGAAACAAAATTTTCTTTCAGTATCGGTGGTGGGATCAATGTACCGCTTGCCAAATATATCAGTTTACGTCTTGAGGGGCGGGGATTCGGAACTATATTTGATAGCAATAGCACGGTATTTTGTGCCGAAAATGAATGTCTGGTTAAAGTCAAAGGTGATCTTCTCTGGCAATATACCGCATTTAGCGGATTGGTTATCAGTTTTTAAGTCGATGCCACGCGCCACCTGCCAACCCCAATCATTGAGCAGTTTCTATTCCTCTTCTATGTAGACCTCATGCCATTTGTACATTCTTTCAGCTTCAACATAACCCGTTTCCCCCGTTCTTACTCTCTTAACCTTCCAATATATCTCTATTCTGTCCCGACGGGGTCTTATCTCCAAAATCTCTAGAACGTCATCAGGATCGACTTCAAATATTTCGTTTTCGTACCCATAGACCACATCGGGTTGCTTTACTATGATGAAGTTTTTACTTGCTGCACATGAAGAGAGCATTGCGAGGCTGGGCAATAAAAATAAAATCATCAGGCAGAAGATTAATAACCGTTTCATGACTTGCCTCCTCAATTAAGGGTTAGAAGAGGTAAAACCACATCTGCATAAACACTCGTAGGTAATTACCTGCAGTTCAGCAAAATCTCCTTTCTGCCGTTTTTATTTATTGAATCAAGTTGTTATCTTAATTTTACTACAAAAAATCCGGCATACAACCGTTGTAACTGACAATTCATCCTTTTTATCATTGCATTATCTCCAAACATTAAGCCTATTTCTGTTTCACATGGTCTTATGTTAAGGCAATTTGCGAGGACAGGGGAGGGCATCGCAAAGAAAAGTAAAAGTGCAATTGAAGTGTAGTATCGAAACTTATTCATCCTTCCATACAGCCGGACGTTTTTCGAAAAATGCATCCATTCCCTCTTTTTGATCTGCAGTTGTGAAACACAAGCCAAATAGATCTGCTTCATATTGAATAGCTTTTTCTTTATCCATTGCCATACCGTTATTGACCGCTGTTTTAATCATCTGAATTGCCGTTTGAGGCTTGCTGGCGATAGTTTGTGCCAGCGTCTGTGTATAGTTCAGAAGTTGATCATCCGGATAGACGTGATCGATCAGTCCAATTTCAAGTGCCCGTTGGGCTGTAACCCGTTCGCCGGTAAACATCAATTCTTTAGCCCGACTGCTGCCAATCAAGCGGGATAGACGTTGTGTTCCACCCCAACCGGGAATGATTCCCAGATTGACTTCAGGTTGCCCAAGTTGGGCGTGTTCTGCTGCCAATCGCAAATCACAGGCAAGAGCCAGTTCGCAACCGCCCCCCAGAGCGTAACCATTGATAGCAGCGATCACCACACAAGGGGAGGTTTCAATCTGCTGAAACAGTTTCCCGACCACGATGGATAGATCACGAGCCTGTATCGGTGTAAAAGTTCGTAACAGTGCAATATCTCCACCGGCAATAAAGGCTCTGTCACCAGTCCCGGTGATGATGATCACTTTAACGTCAGGTTGTTTTTCTAACTCGTCAATAGTGGCTGATAACTCGGTAATAGTTGCGGTATTCAGTGAGTTCATCGCCTCAGGGCGGTTGA
>Ga0164318_10004570_pt1 | contig 13324 bp, 9 predicted proteins | sample GuaBasSedimGuay9_FD_113734 | JGI IMG/M metagenome (GOLD analysis project Ga0164318, IMG submission 113734) | Subseafloor sediment microbial communities from Guaymas Basin, Gulf of California, Mexico - Guay9, Core 4571-4, 0-3 cm | ecosystem: Environmental > Aquatic > Marine > Hydrothermal vents >...
AATGCTCTATTTTTATGGAATGAATTATCATGGGCGGTGGCAGTTAACGATTTTGTTTTATGGTTTATGCACAATCGCCAGTAGTTTTACATAATAGTTAGGGGGTTACTGTTATTGTTTTATCTATTTTTTCATGAATACGGATTATTTTGTGTGGGTCTCGCATATCGATTATGATTTGCTAAACAAATACCAAAAATTAATATAAACACCAAAAACCAAAAAAGAACATATAGATTTGTACGGTGCACATAATGCCAGAAGAAAATAAAACCAATAAAAACAACGGGAAAAAAGAAATCTCATCCTCAAAGCCATTGCAAGACAACAAACAACAACCCTCTGGCACACCTCAAAAAGACAAAACAGAACTGGAGCCCGTAATAACCCGCGATGAATTCGAAACACTCGAAAAAACAGAACAAAAGAAAAAATTCCTTGGCTTCCTCAAAAGCCTGAAAAAAGACAAGACCGGTCATGACAACAACGCCGCAAGCCAAAGTGACCTTGAAAAAAAAATAAACCAGCTAATGCTAAAAACAGAAAAACTGGAAGGCAAGCTTGAGATATTCCAGTCATCAAAATCCGAATCAGGTGAGCGCATAGCAAACCTTGCCGAAGAAATTGGCGAACTAAGGTCAATGATATTCTCAAAAGAAGACACATTCGCAAAAATCGAAGACGAATTTGAAAAAGTAAAAGAATCAGCAGCACACATGAAACCCGAAAAGATCCATCGCGAGCTCGAAGACCAGTCTGCAGACGTAATGAAAGTGCAGGCGCAAGTGGAACTCCAAAAAAGCCGCATCAACAACTTAGAAAAACTCATCCAAAAAACCGAAAAAATCCTAAACAAATTCAAAAGCTACGAAAATCTTATAGATATCTCAAAAGAAACCAAAAAACAGATCGAAAAAATAAACGACAGCGAAAAATACACATCCCGCATGGCAGCCAAAACCGAAAAAATATTCGCAGAATTAGACGGCCGTCTAACAGAATTCCAGAAATACACAAAAGAAATAGACGATATGAACGAAATGCTCAGAGACACAATAAAATCAATCGATTCACTTGAAATAAAAACCGACTCCAAAATATCAAAAGATTCCTTCTCAAAAATAAAGCAGGAACAAGACAACAAAACCCTCGAGCAGGACACAAGAATAAAGACACTAAAAGACATAGTCGGCGCAATAGTCGACAAAATCTCCACCCACGGCGTAAACATATCCCCCCGTGACCTTGAATCAATCAAAATCAGCGTCCACGAAGACATCCTAAGAGAACTCGAAAAAAGAGTACCCTACGACCTTGACAAAAAAATAAGCATCCTCGACACCATGTCCCGCGACCTGACCTCGAAATTATCCCAACTAGACAAAAAAACATTAAACCCCCTGCAAGTCCCAAAAAAAGACACCCTCCAAACACCTGCGCCCCACAACGAAAAAGCCCACATGATAGCACAAATAGACAATCTTATCCCTCCCTCAATCAATATAACTCCCCAAATCATACCCCAAACTCAATCACCATACAACAACCTCAACAAGCAACCAGCCCACCCTCCTGCGATACAAAACATCCCCCGCCAACCCGGAGAGACTCATGAACATACCTCGCAAGAACCCTCCCTGCGCCAAAAACACATGGAAAAAGTAAAAAACCTACTCAAAAAAATAAAACCCTCCGCCATGCAATCCCCTGCTAAACGCGAAACCCTCCCAATACCTCCGCAAAACATCCAAATCCCTCCTGCATATCCAAAAGAAACAGAATCAGAAAACCTCAAAGACAGCCTCAAAGAATCCATACAACAAAACAAAAAGCTGGGCAAAGACCTGAAAAGCGAAATATCGCGCCTAAAATCCATTTACAAAGAAAAGCAGAACCTCATCGAAAACGAAAAAAACACAGGAAAAGACATATTTCAGCAGCAAGTCCTTCTCGATAACGCATCACTTGACTTGGGCATGGCAGAACTCGACCTCCTTGACGGAAACGATCAGATCACAAGGCAAAAAATCGAAAAAGTAAGCACCACCCTCGAAAATATTTAAAAACCATTTTGGAAATATTCCATCGTATCTAAAGTATATACTGTCGATGTAAAAGCTTGAAACTCCCTCAATTTCACCAATCGTTTCATGATTTTCCATTTGTCTCACAATGCACTATTGCATCCTGTGCCGCACTTATTATCGGATACGCTGTTGGAGCAGCTGTAAGTTTCGGATGCGTTGCAATCTGCAGGGTTTCAAATTCAGTCAATAAAGTATTCTTTTGAATACCTAATCCCATAATATTGACAATTTCTCCTGCTGAAACACCCCCTGCGACTTGACCACCTAAAAAAATCCCGGATTGTTTTGAGAAAATCAATTTAACTTTGAGTTTGTGCGCTCCCGGCATAGCTCCGGGATGTTTATCAACGCATTCTGCACTTCCAACAACAATTTCAAATCCTTCTTTCAAAGCATTTTTTTCTGTCAGTCCTACTGACCCCAAAGTCAGGTCCCCTACATGTGTTGAATAAGCAGCAATAGTGCCTCTATTCTCCCTTATCAGTTTCAGTCCAAATAAATTCGCACCGGCAATCCTTGCCTCAGCCGTGGCAGTAGACGCAAGCATGACATCTGTCTTATTTCTCGTGAAAAAGTCCTTTTTCTCAGCACAATCACCCACCGCAAATACATCCTCATCAGACGTTCTCATATATTCATCAACCAGGATACCTTTACTTCTGCCTATATCCAGACCAGCCATCTTTGCCAGCAAGGAATTAGGAATAGCTCCAATACCTAAAATGACGACATCCGAAAGAACAGTCTTATTATTAGAAAGAGTAACAGATTCCACCCGCGCACCACCATTAAACCTCTCGGCTTTCACATTGGCAATAATATTGACACCTGCATCAACAAGTCTCTCTTTTGCTAGCAGAGAAAACTCCCTGTCAAAAGAATTCACCAGAATTTCCTCCGTCATCTCCACAACAGACACATTCACTCCTTTAAGTTTTGAAAGCTCATCTGCAAATTCAACACCAATAAATCCTCCTCCGATAATGACAATATTTTTGGCTTTGCAGATATCCTGCTTAAGATTTTTTAAATGGTCCATCTCCTTGAGGATAGCATATATCCCATTTCTTTCATTTCCTTCTATATGGGGCATAATCGGATCAGAACCAGTAGCAAGAACAAGCTTTTTATACTCAAACAACTTGCGGCTCTTGGTTTGTACTTGCCTGCGTTTTGTATTTACTTCAATAACTTCATCCACTTTCCATTCTATGTTGTTTTTTTCCAATGGAGCATTTCCAAGAGCATTATCTTCTGGTTTTTTTAAGGTAGTGAACATATACGGGATTCCGCATGGAATCACTCCCACCCCCGTACTTTTTATCAGCAGAATCTTTTTATCCGGGTAATATTTCTTTGCAGTGACCGCACTGACGATACCTGCAGGCCCGCCACCAACCACAATCACATCATATTTCACTTCATCACCCCCCCCAATTCATCAACACCGGCATTCTCAATCGCGCGTTTTATCCTCCCTGCTTCTTTACCGGCATCCTTTGCCTTTGTAACTGCCGCCCCCACAATAATCACAGATACTTTTGCCTTCGCAAAAACTTCAGCAGTCCTATAATTAATTCCTCCGCCAACCGCGAGCGGAATATGGATTTCCGTTTCCGCGACAACATCAGTCAACTTTAATCCTTTCTTCTGCTGGTCAAGCCCCACGTGTGGGCATATATAATCTGGTTTCATCTTCTCAATTTCCTTTACTCTGGCGGCACCTATATTCATAGTATCCACTACTACCTTAATTCCCAGTTTTTTACCGGCAGTTATAGCTTCACGCACAGTACTCAAATCCGCGGCACCCATAACCGTAACTACATCCGCCCCGCCGCCCGCAGCAATCTCAGTTTCAAGAGCGCCGGCATCCATTATCTTCATATCTGCAACAATCTTTTTCTCAGGAAACCGTCTCTTCAACTCACGGACAGCAGAAATACCCTCTGATTTTATCAAAGGCGTTCCTGCTTCAAGCCAGTCAACATAATCCCGTGCTTTTTCAGCTACCTCTACAGCATCCTCAATATCAGTAAAATCAAGTGCCAGTTGTAATATCGCCATTAAACCCTCCTCCCTCTAAGTCATTCATTATCAATCGCATAAACGATAATACACTCAAAGCAAGCAATATTCGAACGAACTCATACCTGATGTGTCCCAAGTCATTTATATCATTTTGGATTGAACACTATCGTATGTAAAGTAGTCATTTCATCAATACTGCGCTTTATGCCTTCTCTCCCCATCCCGGACTCCTTATCGCCTCCAAACGGGAAATTACCAATTCCATGTGCTGGCGCAGCATTTATCTGGACAGTGCCACTATCGATTCTTAAGCCTGCATTTATCGCTTTATTTATATCATTTGTAAATACAGAAGAATCAAGAGCGAACTCAGATTCATTTGCAATCCTGATAGCTGTTTCGTAGTCCGCTACATGTATTATCGTAACAACAGGACCAAAAGTCTCTTCCCACGCAATTCTCATATCCGTAGTTACATGATCAAGAATAGTCGGCTCATAAAACAATCCTTCACCTCTCCTGCCCCCCGCGAGAACTTTAGCTCCTTTGGATACAGCATCCAGAACCAACTCATCAACCTTGTCAAGCGCGCGCTTATTTATAAGCGGACCAATGGACGTATCCGTATTTCGTGGGTCTCCGCTTTTCCATTTTTTAACCTCAGAAACGACTTTACCCACAAAGGCACGTGCAACCTTATCCACCACCAGGATTCTGCTTATCGCATCACACCTTTGACCCGAGAATTTCAGGGCGCCTGTAACACACTCCTTTGCCGTTATGCTCAAATCAGCATCTTCAAGAACAATACCTGGGCTCTTCCCTCCAAGCTCCATTTGGAGCCTCTTCATCCCCGCAAGCCTAGCTGCGTGATGACCGACAGCCGTCGACCCTGTAAAAGAAACCATATCTACTTCTTCACTGCCGACAAGAACATCCCCTATCTCAGAAGCACTCCCTGTAACAACATTAATCACCCCTGCCGGCATCCCTGCATCCTGCATCACCTTCGCAAGCATGAGAATACATATCGGATCATCGCCAGCAGGCTTTACAACAACAGAATTACCAGCAGCAATTGCCGGTGCAATCTTAGATGTACCGATATATAAAGGATAATTAAACGGGCATATTGCAAGAACCAGACCAAGCGGCTTTCTAAGGACAATACCAATTTTCTCCGGGTGCCATGGGACTTCATCACCAAGTATTGCCTCACCATAAACCTGTTTCACTTCATCTGCTGCAAACCTGAATCTCTCGATTGTAGCACTGACTTCACCCTCCGCAACCTTCACAGGCTTTCCTGCTTCAAGAACAATCGTATCTCTAAAAATATCCCTATTCTCTTCAATAATCTCTGCAATCCTGTTCAATATTTTTGCCCGCTCAAACGCAGTCATCTTCGCGATCTTATCCTTCGCATCAAACGCAGCACGAACAGCCGCTTCTGCATCCTCCCGGGTCCCTTTGGGTACTTTGCCGACAATGGACTTATCAAAAGGATTAACAATATCCAGAACCGCCTTGTTCGACGACTCAACCCACTCCCCATCAATCAGCATTTTATATATCTGCACCCCTGAATCCGCACACGGAAACCTTATCTCATCAAATATGCTCGACATTTTAACCCCTCCAAAAGAACGCAGGATTATAGTCAAAGACACAACTTTCTGGACTATATGTCTTTGCCATCTAGTTAACACCTATTGTTTTTTGGTTATATTTGTCAATGTAGTAACAGCGTGAACTATATATGAAATCACAATACTCTGCGCCATAATTAATCTTGTTACTGAATGAATCTAATACATCTCAACTTATTAAATCACATAAGATTGCGAATCTTTATAAAACTCCCTCCCACCAAAAAAAGAACCGCGAAACTCCGCACATATCGACAGAAACAATCAGGTCACAAGGCAAAAAATCGAAAGAGCAAGCACCCCCCTCGAAAACATCTGATTCTGCCTGTGCGAACCCTTAATACCCAGTCGTGAACATCATGAAAAATAACAATGAATATCCCAAAATCAACTCATTGTGGATGAGAGACACAAAAAACAACAACCATATAATCGAAGGAAAGCTATCTAAACATGAATTCGCCATCATCAAAGAATGGCATCTCTTTGAAAAGATACACGGCGTAAACACGCGCATAATTGCAGACATGAACCCGCAAGGCAGGATAACCAACATCATCTACGCCGGTAGAACAGACACAGCACAGATGTCTAAAGACATGTCTGCATACCTAAAAAAGACATTCCCCCCTGAAAAATTCCAGGCCGTATTCAGTCCGAAATTTACCCACCGCGAAGAACCGCATACATACCGCATCGTACTCTACGGTGAAGGTTATGGCGCGAAGATACAAAAAGGCGGTGGAAAATATCGAAAAGATTGCGCCTTCATTCTCTTTGATGTATGGATTAACAAATGGTGGCTAAACCAGGAGAATGTCAAAGATATTGCAGAAAAATTAGGCATCAAAAGCGCGCCTTTCATTGGGATATTTAGTATGTCCAAAGCAGTACAATACATAAAATCCAATCCCAAAAGCACAGTAGCGCAAGAGGACATGGTCATGGAAGGCATTGTAGCAAAAACAGATCCCCCCCCCTATTATTCCGCAACGGCGACCCTGTAATGTGGAAATTAAAAGTCTGTGATTATCAGGACAAATAACCATCCTAACAGAGAATCCTATCTACAGTATGGCTTTTGCTTCGCAAAATGATTATGGGCTCAAAAAGTGCATCAACCAGAACCTGAAACACAATAACCCATTCACTCTTCCCTTTTGATCTCAATAAATTCCAAACACAGCATAAATATAAATAGTTATCTTACAAGTAAGTTACTATGGAGATAACAAAATTTATCAACAGGAAGGAAGAACTATCCGGGCTGGAAAGTTTATGGGACAGCAACAAAGCACAATTTGTCGTAGTTTACGGGAGAAGAAGAGTTGGAAAGACCGAATTAATAAAGAGATTTGCAAAAGATAAAACCGCAATATACTTTCTTGCAAAACTGGAGTCAGAAAAAGAGCAGCTACATGATTTATCCTCTGTTTTAGCTGATGCTTTTAATGATGCTGTCATCAAAAATTCCCCAATGACTTCATGGGAAAGCATCTTCGAGTATCTTTACAGGCAGGACAAAAAAATTGTTTTTGTTATAGATGAATTTCCAAATATCGTTCAATCACCCAGGATTTTATCTGTGATGCAGCAGTATTGGGACGAGAAACTTAAAAATACAAAAATATACCTGATATTGTGTGGTTCTTCTCTCTCTATGATGGAAAAATACATTTTTGACTATAAGACCCCAATTTACGGGAGAAGGACTTATGATTTGAAACTTCCTCCACTAAAATTAAAAGATATATCTGAATTTTTCCCCGCTATAGGCATCGAGGAAACAATAAGAATCTATTCCGTTCTTGGAGGGACACCATCTTATCTGTTGGAATACAAAGGGACTCTGGATAACACTCTCATAAATATTGTAAATAAAAGAAGTTTTTTATACCGGGAACCAGAATTTGTTCTCAGGGAAGAGGTCAATGAGCCAAGATATTTTATGTCTATTTTGCATGCAATATCGACAGGTCTAAATACTGTAGGTGAAATTGTAAACTATACTGGAATTGACCGTGGTATTATAGGAAAATACATATCAATACTGATAGATTTAGATATGGTTGAAAAAGAGATTTCAATAACAGATACATGGAAATCAAGAAAAGGCAACTATTTTTTAAAAGATAATTTCTTCAATTTTTGGTTTCGGTTCATATATTCTAATATGGGGCAATTGGAATACAATCCTGATTTTTTTATACCTGGCTTTAAAAAGAATTTCAATACCTATCTCGGCTTCACTTTTGAGAAAGTCTGCAAAGAATTTCTGGTTGAAAACAGCAAATTACTGCCTGGATTTACAAAAATGGGCCGGTGGTGGCATAAAAATAAGCAAATCGACATAGTTTCCTTAAACGAGGAAACAAAGCAAATATTATTTACAGAATGCAAATGGAAGAACCTGAAAGAAAAACAGGCAATAAGAATTCTTAAAGATCTGGAAGAAAAGTCAAAATATGTTGACTGGAACATAGGCAAAAGAGAAGAATACTTCGCATTAATTGCAAAAAACATTGAGAATAAAGCCAAATTAAGAAAACAAGGTTACCTGATCTTTGACCTTGATGATTTTTAGTCATATTATGTCCAAAATAGAACCTGCGAGAGGAATTAGCTCAATATTCTCTGCATATTACCTCAAGTACCTACTTTATCCAATTTTCTTCTCACTCAACACCAATACATCAAAAAAATATAAACCCCAACAACCAATAATACAACCATGCAAAAAACAACCCTCCTCAAAAAAATAACCACCCACAGCGCAGCATACATCACATTCGCCGCAATACTCCTAACCCTCCTATGCCTCACAAACTCAGCATCAGCCTTCAACATAACCTCTATCGCACTCTACGACGACGAAAACGGCGCAACAACAAACCCCACAACCGCCATGACCCCCGCAGACGAGATGACACTCACCTTCAACATAACCGATGCATCCCTAAAAGAACTCTCAATAACAATCTACGACAGCGCCCAAACCACTAAGTCCGCATGCTACAACACAGACATCATAGAAAGCGCAAGCAGATGCGCATGGGTCGAATGGAAAAACAACTCAGGCGAAGAACTATTTGCAAGTCTCCGCCCCACCCAGACCAGCTGGGCAATAGACAAACCCAACTCACTCATCACAACATCATCCTTATCCCGGTTCGTATTCACCCCCGCGAAATCATCCCGCTACACAGATGCATCAACATGGACAATCCACATAAGAGCAAACAACGGCACAGAAGAAAGAACCCGGACCTTAACCCTAAACAACACCTACTACCTCATACAAACCGTCTCAAAATCATCCGTCCTGTTCGAGCCCGGTCAAAAAAACACAGTCAATCATCATCTTGCACAACTTGAATCAAACGGCTATGACCTCACATACATCCCGCTCACAATAATCTCAAACGCCCCCTACAACTGGAAAGCAAAATCAACAAACTTCACAGGCGCAGGCACAATAAACGTAGAAGCAAGCACCCTTGGCGCAGCCCTCACAGACACCCCCCAAAACCAGCTCTACCTCAACACAACCTACATTGACATACAAACATCCCACCCCCCCACCACAGACTCCGGCGACCAGAAACAGCTATTCCTATGGCTCGACTACCCCCCGGGTGACCCCGACACAACGTACACTGCATCCCTCTCCCTACAGGCATACATAACATCCAACACCTCACACACCGCCACCGAATCAACAGTCTCAATGAGTGCAGGCACAGACAACACAAAACCAGGCATAAATATAATCGCTCCACTGCCCCTTGCATGGACAAAAAATGGACACACCATCGACTACTCAATAAATGTGACCGACACACTATCTGGCTTCATGAACTCCTATCAAACAAAAAAATGTAAAATTTACTTTGGCGGCACCTTAGTATCCCAAACCTCAGTACAAAAAAACCCAACCTACAACATAAGCAAATGCACCGGCTCATTCACAGTACCCCAAACAGGCAACAAAAACGTAAATCTCAACATCACCTTAGAAGACATGGCAGGCAACTTCGCATACAACGACACCCTCTGGCTCCAGCTTGACCAATCATCACTCGACATCTCAGACATCGCACTCGTATCCACATCAAAGCCAAACGACCTTGACTGGTACTTCCTCGCAAGCGACACTCTAAGAATCGTAGGTCACATAAAGAACCAGGCAGAAGATGCCGTAAATACAACATTGACATCCTGGCTGGACATCCCGGGAGCAGCAGTCACAGTAAACTCATCCGCAATCTCATCTTCATCCCCATACACAATAAACACCCCCGGCAACATAGACATAGAATACTTCTTCACATCATCCAACATCGGTCCTGCAACCTTATATCTCACAGCAAAAGACCAGATGAACAACACAGCAACTTACAACAAGACATTCCACATAACAAACTACCTGAACTCAATCACGATACTCACAAACTTCACAGACAAAATATATTCACAGGGCGACAACATCTCAATCGAACTCGACACCAACACCGACGCGTACCCCGTCTGCATGGCAAACATCACAGCAACATTAAAAGACCCAGACAACAATGCAGTCCGCACAATACGCGCAGTCACAGACGCAGGCGGCAAAGCTCAATTCTACATAGACATACCAAAAACAAAAGAAGAATACTACACCCTCGAAGTCAGCGGTTTCTCCCCCATAGACACCACAAAAACCATCACAAACACAACCACAATCAACACCGAATGGCTGGACATTGAAGTAAACATCCACACCCCTGGATACATAGACACAAACCAAAGCACAAAAATCCGCATCTTCGGACGACTGGACTACAGCGACGACCCCGGCAACAACACAATTGTAGAAGGAGCAGCAGTCACATGCCTCATAAAAGGTCCGCACAACTACAACGACACAGACACAACAACCCTGAACTCCACGGGAGAATACAACTGTAATGGATTGAAAAACATCACAAAAGCCGGTAAATATCACTTCGAAATAAGCGCCCAAAAGACCATCAACAACTTCAAAATAAGCGGCTGGAACAAAGAAGAATACGTAACCATCACAAACATATCCGAACTACATGCAATACTCACAAACACCACCCAACCAACAGATACCTCCTCCGCTCTCATCATCACATCCTATCCAGAGAAAATCTCACTCGAACAGGGCAAAAGTACACTATACAACCTCACAATAAAAAACACAGGGGACACAATACTCAAAAACATAACACTAAAACTGGAATCTAAAGACACAGATGCCTACCATTATTCAGGAACAATACCGGAACTAAAAGAAAATAAAGAGATTCTTCTCCAGGTAAACATCATTTCATCAAACACATCAAAAACTGGGTCTTACAACATGTCCATATATCTCGAATCCTGCAATGGCACAAATACCTCCATATCATTCCTCCTCGATATCCTCTATGGCGACGCAGAAAAACAAAGAATCAAAACAAATTACACACAACTCAAAACAAAAATACACATTATGCGCCGCAGCGTAAACACTCTTCTGCCATCGAAAAACGAAAACATACAATTTTTGGATAGCAAACTTAAAGCAATAGAAAAACTCCTAAACGATCTGGAACTTGCACTTGAAAAAAACGACTACCTGGCTGCCGACAGTACAATATATGATATTGAACTTAAACTGCACAATCTGGAAGACACAATTCAGGATGAAATAGAAAAGCAAAATAAGACAACAAGAAAAAACATAATAATGGCAATAATCATAATAATAATCATACTCCTGGCAGCCCTCATATACTACATGTGGCTCCCTGCGAAATCCACAAACTATGAATTTGAGAAAAAAGACGAAAAAACACTCACAGACACAAAAAACATTGCAAAGCAAAAAATCCGCGAATATCTTGAAAAGCTAAAACACAATCTAAAAGAGAATCCAAAATATAATTATCACAGAAAAGACAGGTGGTCATCATCCTAACGAAGAACTGGACAATAATCTCATTCATACTAATAACTGCACTATCATTCTTCCTACTCTCACAATCTAACATAACCTCAGATTATGTATTCAATCCATTGGGTCTGAGTATAAAAATGTTGACACCCGGGGGTTTAGGTCTAAATCTTTTGCCCTTTATATTATTTCTATTCATATTTCCACTATCCTGGTCCATACTGTGTTTATACTCATTATCCACAAAAAAGCTGGACTACACAATACTTCTTGCCCCTATGTTGCTGACTCCGTTAATAGTTTTCATTCTTGGAATATCCATATCATCACTTCTAATTTCAACGGGCTTTATCATCTCCGCCTTTCTGGCTCACTACATCTCATATAATGACAAAGAGCACTACAAAAAGATAAGTGTCTCAGGCATAACAAAAAACAGTACCGCAAAATCACTCCTCACTCTAGACCTCGTAATCGCCATAACATTATACTTATTGCTAATCACAAGTCCCCAGGACCCAAAAGACCGCTTTGAGTCAGACCTTGGAGATGCGATGAGCAACATAATGCCTCAAATGTTGCAGGATCATGTAATGGAAGAGCAAAAACAACAGGCATACCTCTTTCTTGAACACATGGAAAATACTCTGCTTAACTCAATGGAGTCAGGCATGTCTGATCTCACAAGAGAAGAAAGTGACATCTGTGCCGGCGCTCTAAGAAAAGACATGACCAAAATAGACACAACTGCAAAACTTGCAGTTGACGAGCAATTTGAAGCCCAATTAAACGCTACTCTGTCCTCCGGCCTCCTTCCAAAGCCAATGATAGAACAATTCTCCGGGTACTATCCTCTGCTCATAGTATTTAGCCTGTTCGCAACCCTCGAAATACTGCGAATTATGCTTTTTGTGCATCTATCTGCCATATACGCATGGATCTTAAGCAAATTCATAGACATACCTTCCGAACCCCAAAGCAGCAATAAAACCGCAGAAATAAAAAAGGCCGTGCTCAATCAAAACGATCCCGGCGCCGCAAACAATACGGCATCCGGGTCTCAGAATACAACTTATTCCGCGGCACGCACTTCAAATTCAGGTGCATCCTATAATTCAAACCCATATTACTGTGCCGATGATGAATTACCGCAAAGAAAGACAAACACATATTAGCCAAAGATCATAATCAGACAACTCTTATTCTCTAAAAGCCGAATCATCCCAATTCTCATTTATAGTTGTCGGAGTAAGGTCTCTGGTAAACATCACAGGAAATTTCGTACCCTTTTCTAAGATACCTATATATATATATATATTGATAGCAATATATTGAGATATAGCAAACCACATCAAAATGCAGTTTATCTATCCTAAAAAATCACGGCACTCATACACATATTTCGTGAATGTCAACAACCGCCGGTCAAATAGATATGCGGCATGCCTCACACACATCACCAAAGGTTGTTGACACGCAAAGATTCCGCATACCGATAGTCAATAGAGTAGCGGGATTTTTAGCGTTTTAACAACAGGTACACACAAATATCCCCTCAATATGACACAGTATTAAGCCCAAATACCATTATCCTACAACTCAAAAAAGCCAAA
>Ga0164318_10004571_pt1 | contig 13324 bp, 25 predicted proteins | sample GuaBasSedimGuay9_FD_113734 | JGI IMG/M metagenome (GOLD analysis project Ga0164318, IMG submission 113734) | Subseafloor sediment microbial communities from Guaymas Basin, Gulf of California, Mexico - Guay9, Core 4571-4, 0-3 cm | ecosystem: Environmental > Aquatic > Marine > Hydrothermal vents...
GCGCCAACCAGCGCCAGGGTACGCACGACACGCTGACGCGGGCCGAGGTGAGCGCGACGCGGGCCAAGATGTTCCGCCAGAAGGGCACGGGCCGCGCACGCGCCGGTTCCATCGCCAGCCCCGTCAGGGTCGGCGGCGGTCGGGCGTTCGGGCCCCATCCCCGGGACTATTCCTACACGCTGCCGCGGAAGGTCAAGCGTCTGGCGCTCAAGAGCGCCCTTACGGACCGGGCCAACAACGAGCGAGTGCTCGTGGTCGAGAGTCCCGAATACGACGTCCCCAAGACCGGGACCGCGGTCGCGTTGCTGGGCAACCTGGACCTGGCCGGCCGGCACACGCTGGTCGTCCTGCCCGGTGGCGACAAGGGCGATGTTCTCTACAAGTCTTTCCGGAACATCAAGGGTGTGCGGGTCCTGCGGGCCGGCGAGCTCAACGCCTACACCATCCTGTGGGCTGACAATCTGGTGTTCACGACCGACGCCCTCAGCGGCGCCGAGGAGGTGTTCGGATCATGAAGGACCTGAGCAAGGTCATCGTACGCCCCATGATCACCGAGCAGGGCACCCAGATGCGCGACAAGCACAACCAGTACTACTTCCGCGTCCTGCCGGAGGCCAACAAGCTCGAGATCAAGCAGGCGGTGGAGCACTTCTTCGGGGTCAGCGTGACCCAGGTGAGGACCATGAACTACCGCGGCAAGGTCAAGCGCATGGGCCGGTTCGAGGGCAAGCGCGCGGATTGGAAGAAGGCGGTCGTGACATTGGCCGAAGGCGATACCATCGATCTGTTCGAGATCGTCTAAGCAGGGGAGCACGCGAGAATGGCAATCAGGAAACTCAAGCCCGTGACGCCGACACAGCGGTTTCGCACCGTTGCGGACTTCAGCGAGATCACGCGGACCGAGCCGGAAAAATCCCTGCTCGAGCCCTTGCCCAAGAAGGGTGGCCGCAACAACAACGGTCGGATCACCGTGCGCCGCCGCGGCGGCGGGCACAAGCGTCGCTACCGGAAGATCGACTTCAAGCGGACCAAGCACGGCGTGCCGGCCAAGGTCTTCAGCGTGGAGTACGATCCCAACCGCAGCGCCCGCATCTGCCTGCTGCACTACGTGGACGGGGACAAGCGGTACATCATCTGGCCCAAGGGCGTGAAGGTGGGGGACGAGGTCCTTTCGGGGCCCCAGGCCCCCTTCAATCCCGGCAACGCCCTGCCCCTGGAGAACATTCCCCTGGGGACGCTGGTGCACAACGTGGAGCTGACCATCGGCAAGGGCGGGCAGATGGCCCGCAGCGCCGGCAGCTACGCCCAGGTCATGGCCAAGGAGGGCGATTACGTCACCCTGCGGCTGCCCAGCGGCGAGGTGCGCATGGTCCACCGCCGGTGCTACGCAACCATCGGCGAGGTCGGCAACTCCGAGCACGAGAACATCGTCAGCGGCAAGGCCGGGCGGTCACGCTGGCTCGGCAAGCGGCCCAAGGTGCGCGGCGTGGCCATGAACCCGGTGGATCACCCGCACGGCGGCGGCGAGGGCCGCACCAGCGGCGGGCGCCATCCGGTCACCCCCTGGGGCATGCCCACCAAGGGATACAAGACGCGCAAGAAGCAGCCGTCCGACGCCTTCATCGTGCGCCGGCGCAAGGTCAAGAAGAAGTAACGAGGGCCGGAGCAGTCGTTCCGTTCAGCAGTGAGGAAGAGAAGGTATGGCTAGATCAATCAAGAAGGGACCTTTCATCGAGGCATCCCTCCTGACCAAGATCGAGGATCTGAACAGCAAGAACGAGAAGCGGGTCATCAAGACCTGGTCCCGTCGTTCGACCATCGTTCCGGAGTTCCTGGGCCACACCATCGCCGTGCACAACGGCCGGCAGTTCGTGCCCGTGTACATCCAGGAAAACATGGTGGGGCACAAGCTTGGCGAGTTCGCGCCGACGCGTACTTACCGCGGCCACACGAGCAAGAAGTAACCGGAGGTTGACCGATGGAGGCACGAGCCGTCTCTCGATTCATCCGCATCTCGCCCCGCAAGACCCGGCAGGTCGCCGACCTGATCCGGGGCAAGCGGGTCGACGAGGCGCTGGGCATCCTGGCCCTGACGCCCAGGAAGGCTTCCCCGATCCTGCGCAAGGTGGTGCTCTCCGCATCGGCTAACGTCAGGAACCGGGAGGACACCGACAAGCCCACGGCCAATGAGCATCTCGTCATCAAGGAGATCCTCATCAACGAGGGCCCCACGCTCAAGCGGATCCGTCCGCGGGCGCAGGGCCGGGCCTACCGTATCAACAAGCGGACGAGTCACATCAAGGTGACCGTCAGCAACGAGGCCTGACCGGGCCTCACCGAGAGTCCGCCGCGGCTGGGCGGCGGCAAGCAGATGAACCGGCGCCCCGAGGGGCCGCCCAAGGAAGGATGACCATGGGTCAGAAGACACATCCGATCGGATTCCGCCTGGGGATCGTCAAGGACTGGAACTCGACCTGGTTCAGCGACAAGCACTTCGCGGACTGGTTGAACGAGGACCTGTTGCTGCGCAAGTACCTGATGAAGCGCGTGGGCAACGCCGGCGTGGAATCCATCAAGATCAAGCGCTTCCGGGAGAAGGTCAACATCATCATCGCGACCAGCCGTCCCGGTGTGGTGATCGGCAAGAAGGGCGTCAAGGCCGACCAGCTGCGGGCCGAGCTGCAGAAGATGGTGGGCAAGAACGTCAAGCTGGACGTCGAAGAGGTCAAGAAGCCCGAGCTGAGCGCGCCGCTGGTCGCCGACCACATCGCGGCCCAGCTGGAGGGACGCGTGGCGTTCCGCCGGGCCATGAAGAAGGCTATCGCCACGGCCATGCGCATGGGCGCCAAGGGCATCAAGATCCGTTGCGCCGGCCGCCTGGGCGGGGCCGAGATGGCCCGCATCGAGAGCTATCACGACGGCAGCGTGCCCTTGCACACCCTGCGCGCCGACATCGACTACGGGACCGCCACGGCGCGCACCCAGTACGGCGCCATCGGGGTGAAGGTGTGGATCTGCAAGGGCGAGATCTTCCCGGCCGAGTTCAAGAACAAGCTGCGCAAGCAGGTCGTGGAGCAGCGGGCGTAAGTCGCGGGGGCCGGACGGCCTGCCGCAAAGTGGAAACCGAGTGCAGGATCCCGGGGTGCCTGAGCTGAGGGCGGCCCGAACGATAAGGACGACGAACCATGTTGATGCCGAAGCGCACCAAGTACCGGAAGATGATGAAGGGCAAGCGACGTGGCCTGGCCCGTCGCGGCTCAACCATCGCTTTCGGTGATTACGGGTTGCAGGCCCTGGACAACGGCTGGATCACCAGCCGTCAGATAGAGGCCACTCGTGTGGCCATCACCCGGCACATGAAGCGTGTGGGGCAGGTCTGGATCCGCGTGTTCCCGGACAAGCCCATCACCCTCAAGCCCGCCGAGACCCGCATGGGCAAGGGCAAGGGCGCTCCCGAATACTGGGTGGCCGTGGTCAAGCCGGGCCGCATCCTGTTCGAGATCAACGGAGTCGACTATCAGATGGCCAAGAAGGCGTTGGCCCTCGGTGCGGCCAAGCTGCCGTTCAAGACGCGCATCGTCAGCCGGCAGGGAGAGCAGTCATGAAGAAAGCCAGCGAGTACCGGGACCTTCCCCTCGATGAGCTCGAACAGGTCATCCGGGAGAAGTCCGAGGAACTGATGAACATGAAGATCCAGGTCAAGATGCACCGCATGGACAACCCCCTGCAGGTGCGCGAGGCGCGTCGCGAGATCGCCGTGATCAAGACCGTCATCAACGAGAAGAAAGCGGCCCGGTAGGGCCTGCGGTCGAAGCCGGTCCTGCCGGCGGGACCAGGGAGAAGGAGAAGATGGGCGACACTGAACGAAACCTCAGGGCGACGCGGATCGGCGAGGTGGTTTCCGACAAGATGGACAAGACCGTCGTGGTCAAGGTGAGCCGACGGTTCCCCCATCCGCTGTACAAGCGAATCATCACCAGAACGGCCAAGATCCTCGCTCACGACGAGGAGAACACCTGCAACATCGGCGACGTGGTCAAGGTCATGGCCATCAGGCCCATGTCCCGGCGCAAGCGCTGGCGGGTGGCCGAGGTGCTGGAGCGGGCCAAGTAACCTGGAATGATTGAACCCGGGGCCTTAACGCCCGGAGGAATGGTGACATGATTCAGGAATACACAAAACTGACGATTGCGGACAATTCGGGCGCCAAGACCGCCCAGTGCATCCGCATTCTGGGTGGAACGGGCCGCCGTTACGCCAGGGTGGGCGACGTGGTGGTCGCCGCGGTGAAATCGGCCATTCCCAACGGAAACGTGAAGAAGGGCCAGGTCATCCGCTGCGTCATCGTCCGGACCGCCAAGGAGATCGGTCGCAAGGACGGTTCCTACATCCGCTTCAGCGACAACGCCGCCGTGGTCCTGCAGCCGGAGAGCAAGGAGCTCATCGGTACGCGCATCTTCGGGCCGGTGGCCCGGGAGCTGCGCGACAAGAAGTTCATGAAGATCGTCTCCCTGGCTCCGGAGGTGCTGTGATGCGCGTCAAGAAGGGCGACATGGTCGTGGTCATGGCAGGCAACGACAAGGGGAAAGAGGGCAAGGTCCTCAAGGTCTTCCCCGACAAGAACAGGATCATCGTCGAGAAGGTCAACCTCATCAAGAAGCACACCCGGGCCAGTCGTGACGTGCCCCAGGGCGGCATCATCGAGAAGGAAGGCCCCATCCACGTATCCAACGTCATGCTGGTCTGTCCGACAACCGGTCGGCCGACCCGCATCGGCAAGGAGATCCTCTCGGACGGAAGCCGCGCTCGCGTGAGCAAGAAGAGCGGCGAGATGCTGAACGACTGATTCTGCTGGTAGGAAAGAGCTACTGGAAGGAATGGAAACAATGGCTGCTGCAGTGAAACCCCGCTTGCGGGAAATCTACGAGCAGGAAGTGGCCCCGGGGCTGCAGGAGAAATTCGAGTACTCGAGCTCCATGCAGATTCCGCGGCCCACCAAGGTCGTCATCAACATGGGGCTCGGCCGGGCCTTCAACAACCCCAAGATCCTCGAGAGCGCCATCGCGGAGCTCGAGGCCATCACGGGGCAGAAGGCCGTGACCACCAAGGCCCGCAAGTCCATCTCGAACTTCAAGCTTCGGGAGGGCATGGGCATCGGCGCCATGGTGACCCTGCGCGACAGGCGGATGTGGGAATTCCTCGACCGCCTGATCAACTTCGCACTGCCCCGGATCCGGGATTTCCGGGGGATTTCGGCCAAGCTGAGCGGGAACGGGGATTACACCCTGGGCCTGAGGGATCAGCTGATTTTCCCGGAAATCGAGTACGACAAGGTGGATGAGCCGCGGGGCATGAACATCACCATTGTCACCACCGCCAGGAATGATGAAGAAGGACGCGAAATGCTGCGTCTGATGGGAATGCCTTTCAGGCGTTAAGGAGGAGACAAGAGTGGCCAGGAAATCACTCATCGCCAAGGCCCAGCGTAAGCCCAAGTACAAGGTACGGGCCTACAACCGCTGTCGTCGCTGTGGGCGGCCCCGCGGGTACATGAGGAAGTTCGGCATCTGCCGCATTTGTTTCAGGCAGCTCGCCCTCCAGGGCGACATTCCGGGCGTTACCAAGGCAAGCTGGTAGAGCGAACCAGGAGCGAGATCATGAGCATGACAGATCCCATCGCGGATATGCTGACCCGCATCCGGAATGCCACCCAGGCCGGTCACCGGAGGGTCGTTATTCCGGCCAGCAACCAGAAGCGGGCCATGGCCAAGCTGCTCCAGGAGCAGGGCTACATCGAGAAGTTCGAGGAGCTCGAGGAGGGCGCCCAGGGTTCCCTGCGGCTCTTCCTCAAGTACTACAACCGGGAAGGCCGGTCCGTAGGCGTGATCGAGGGGATCAGGCGGGTAAGCCGCCCCGGTCGCCGGATCTTCGCCGGCAAGGACAACATTCCCAAGGTCTGCGGCGGTTACGGGATATCGATCCTGTCCACCAACCAGGGAATCCTCACGGGGCACCAGTGCCGGATGCGTGGCATCGGCGGCGAAGTGCTCTGCGAGGTCTGGTAACACCGGCTGCAACTGTTTGAGACCGGAAAACGGATCATCGTTCCGGAACCGCGGAGGAAAAGCGATGTCGCGCATTGGCAAGAACCCGATTCCCCTGCCCGCGGGGGTGACCGTCAAGATCGACGGGAACACCTCCATCGTCAAGGGGCCCAAGGGTGAACACAGGCAGCATATTCCCGAAGGCCTGTCCTTCGAGGAGAAGGACGGGGCGCTGCATGTCCTGTGTCCCGAAGAGTCCAAGACCATGGGTGCCCGCCACGGGCTGGTCCGGGCTCTGATAGCCAACCAGGTCACCGGTGTGACCGATGGCTTCACCAAGAAACTGGAGATCATCGGCGTGGGTTACCGGGCCGAGGTCAAGGGCAAGATCCTGGATCTGCAGCTGCAGTTCAGTCATCCGGTGAACTATCCCATTCCCGATGACGTGAGCATCAACTGCCCGGACAACACGCATATCCACGTGTCGGGCATCGACAAGCAGCGCGTCGGCCAGGTCGCCGCAGAGATCCGCTCCTACCGGAAGCCCGAGCCCTACAAGGGCAAGGGTATCCGTTACGAGGGCGAGAATGTCGTCAGGAAGGCCGGCAAGGCCGCCGGCAAGTAGGTCCCGTCTGGAACCCAGATGGCCCGGACCACAGGAGACGGAAATGAGCAGCATCAGCAGGAAACGGATCAAGGCTCGGCTGAAGCGGAAGATCGGCATCCGCAAGAAGATCCACGGCACGGCCGAGCGGCCCCGGGTGACGGTATTCCGGAGCCACCGCAACATCTACGCCCAGGTGGTGGACGATCTGCGGGGCGCGACCCTTCTGGCCTGCGACGGCAAGCACGCCGCCGTGGAGGAGGTCCCCGAGGGCTTCGACGGCAAGTGCGCCGTCGCGTACAAGGTGGGCCGGACCATCGCCGAGAAGGCCAAGGACCAGGGCATCACGTCCATGGTCTTCGACCGCAGCGGATACCTCTACCATGGACGCATCGCCGCCCTGGCCCGCGGGCTCAGGGATGGAGGCATCGAAGTCTAGATTCGGGCCGGCAATAGCGCCGGTCGGAAGAACAGGAGCAGGACAGATGGCGGAATTCTCGAATCAGCGCGCAGGCGGACCCCAGGGTCGCGGACGTGGACCCGGCGGCCCCGGCGGCCCCGGTGGACGGGGACGCGGTCCCGGTGGTCGTGGGCGCGGTCCAGGCGGACCCCGTCGCGACAGCCGCGATCAGGGCTCGGACATGCACGAGAACGTGATCAACATCAACCGCGTGGCCAAGGTGGTCAAGGGTGGGCGTCGCTTCAGCTTCAGCGCCATCGTGACCGTGGGCGACGGCAAGGGCAAGGTCGGGGTCTCCATGGGCAAGGCCAACGAGATCGCCGACGCCATCCGCAAGGGCGGCGAGGCGGCCCGGGCGGCCCAGATCACCGTGCCCATGGTCGGGGACACCATCCCCTACCAGGTCATCGGACGCTTCGGCGCCAGCCGGGTGCTCCTGAAGCCCGCCTCTCCGGGTACCGGCGTCATCGCCGCCGGCGGTGTGCGCGCCATCCTGGAGGCCGCCGGCGTCAAGAACATCCTGACCAAGCAGCTGGGTTCCCGGAATCCCAACAACGTGGTCAAGGCCACCATGGACGGCCTGCGGCAGCTGCGGACGGTCGAGGAGATCGCCGCCAAGCGCGGCCTGTCCGTGCGCGAGGTTCTGGGCCTGGAGAAGAAGGCCCCGGCGCCCGTCGAGTCGGCCCCGGAGACTCCGGCCCCGGTCGAGGTCGAGGCCGAGGCCGATGCCGCCGCCGAGCCCGCAGCCCCGAAGGAGACGGCCGACAATGAGTGACGCCAAGCTGAAAATCACGCAGGTGCGCAGCCTGATCGGCCGCCCCGAAAAGCACCGCCGCATCGTCAAGGCCCTGGGTCTGCGGCGCAATCAGACCACCGTGATCCACGATGATACGCCGACGATCCGCGGCATGGTGTTCAAGGTCCGTCATCTGGTGAACGTCGAAGAGGTGAAGTAGCCATGCTCAAGCTGAACAACATCGGCGCCCCCCGCGGCGCCAACCGGGACAAGAAGCGGCGCGGCCGCGGTATCGGTTCCGGGACCGGCAAGACCGGCGGTCGGGGCCACAAGGGCCAGAAGGCCCGTTCCGGCGGCGGCATCCCGCCCTGGTTCGAAGGCGGCCAGATGCCCCTGAACCGGCGGCTGCCCAAGCGCGGGTTCACCAACATCTTCAAGAAGAGCTACCAGCTGGTGAACCTGGACGCCCTGGACGCACGCTTCGACGCCGGTGCCAAGATCGACGGCATGGCCCTGGCGCAGGTCGGGCTGATCAAGTACCCGGAGCGACCGGTCAAGCTCCTCGGCAGGGGCAAGGTCGAGAAATCGTTCCAGTTGGAAGTAGCCAAGGCCAGCAAGAGCGCCGTGGCGGCCGTAGAGGCCGCCGGTGGGTCCGTGACCATTACCGGTTGATCCGGTCGTGTAACTTCAAGCCAAAGGAAGCTTTGCTTTGAACATTACCAGCAGCTACCAAAGCATGTTCAGGATTCCCGAACTCAAGCGGCGGATCCTGTTCACTGCGCTGATCCTGCTGATTTATCGGCTGGGTGGCCACTTCCCCACGCCGGGCATCAACCGCGCGGCCCTGGCGGCGTTCTTCGACTCGCAGTCGGGATCGCTCATGGGCCTGTACGACATGTTCTCCGGGGGGAATCTGCGCAACGCGACGATCTTCGCCCTGGGGATCATGCCTTACATCAGCGCCTCGATCATCTTCCAACTGCTCCAGGCGGTGGTGCCGTACTTCGAGAAGCTGGCCAAGGAGGGCGAGGCCGGGCGCAAGAAGATCACCCAGTACACGCGGCTGGGCACCGTCGCCCTGGCCCTGATCCAGTCCTTCGGCATGGCCGCCGGCCTGGAGCAGATGTCCGGCGGCATCGTGTCCACTCCGGGCATGGGCTTCAAGCTCCTGACGGTGTTGACCCTGACCGCGGGTACCGTGTTCGTCATGTGGCTGGGAGAGCAGATCGACGATCGAGGCATCGGCAACGGCATCTCCCTGATCATCTTCATCGGAATCGTGGCCCGCTACCCCAACGACATCCTCAATACGGCCCAGCAGCTGGCCAGCGGGGACATGAACATCATCAAGGCCCTGTTCATCTTCGTCTTCATGGTCCTGGTGATCGCGGCCATCATCGCCATTACCCAGGGGGCGCGCAAGATTCCCGTACAGTACGCCAAGAAGATCGTCGGCAGACGGGTCTACGGCGGGGCCAACACGCACATCCCGCTGAAGGTCAACACCGCCGGCGTGATCCCCATCATCTTCGCCCAGTCGATCATCATGTTCCCGGGCACCCTGGGGGGGATCTTCCCCGACAGCGAGTTCTTCACGACGCTCAGCTACATGTTCCGGCCGCCCCATCCGGTCTACGTGATCATCTACTCGGCGCTGATCATCCTGTTCGCCTACTTCTACACCGCGGTGATCCTCAACCCGGTGGACCTGGCGGACAACATGAAGAAGCAGAGCGGGTTCATTCCCGGGGTGCGCCCCGGCAAGAAGACCGCCGAGTACATCGACCGGGTCCTGACCAGGGTGACGTTCCCCGGGGCCGTGTTCCTGGCGATCATCGCCATCCTGCCGGACATGATGATCTACTACCTGAAGGTCCCCTTCTACTTCGGGGGCACTGGGCTGCTGATCGTCGTGGGCGTGGCCCTCGATACGCTGCAGCAGATCGAATCCCACCTTGTCATGCGCCACTACGACGGGTTCATGAGCAAGGGTCGCCTGCGGGCGCGGAGGTAGCGCGGTGAATATCGTCCTGATGGGTCCTCCGGGAGTGGGCAAGGGTACCCAGGCTGGTTACCTGGCGGAAGGTCGCCATCTGGTGCACATCTCCACCGGGGACATGCTGCGGGCGGCCGTTGCCGGCGGGTCGGAGCTGGGCCGTCGGGTCGAGGCCGTCATGGCGACCGGAGAGCTGGTCTCGGACGATCTGATGATGGAGCTGGTCAAGGATCGCCTGCAGCAGGCGGATGCGGCGGAGGGTTGGCTGCTGGACGGGTTCCCCCGTACCCCGGCCCAGGCCGAGGGCCTGGCCGGCCTGCTGGAAGAGATCGGACAGACCATCGACGCGGTGCTGGTGATCACGGCTCCGGACGATGAGATCGTCCGTCGCCTGACCTCGCGGGTGACCTGCCGGGTCTGTGGCAAGATCATGAACCGCAAGGATTTGGACCCCGCCAGGCCCGGTGTCTGCCCCGCCTGCGGGGCGGAAACCGACCCCGACAGCGGGGAGCCCGCGGTGTACCAGCGGGATGATGACACCGAGGAGACCATCCGGCGTCGTCTGCAGGTGTTCGCTACCCAGACCATGGGTGCGGCACGGGTGTTGAAGGGCCGTTACCCCTATTTCGAGATCGAGGGGACGGGGACGCCCGATGAGGTCGCCCGGAAGGTCGCCGATGTCCTGGGGTAAACAGGACATCAAGTTGAAGTCGGCCGACCAGGTTGACAAAATGCAGGCCAGCTGTGAGGTTTTGGCTTCTGTCTTTCTCGAGATCCGCGGTCTGATCCGTCCCGGATTGACGACCGCCGAGCTCGACGAGGCCATCGAGAAGCTGATCCGGGATGCCGGCTGTATCCCTTCGTTCAAGGGGTACCACGGGTTTCCCGCCTCGGCGTGCATTTCGATCAACGAGGAGGTCGTCCACGGCATTCCCGGACCGCGGGAATTGGCGGACGGAGACATCGTCGGTGTCGATATCGGCCTGATCAAGGACGGCTGGCACGCCGACAGCGCCGAGACCCTGGCGGTCGGAACGCTGTCGCCGGAGGCCGAACGCCTGCTGGCCGTTACCAGGGAATGCCTGGAACTCGGCATCGAGGCCATCGCCGTGGGCAGGCATATCTCGGCCATCGGCACGGTCATCGAGGCCCATGCCAAGGCGGCGGGGTTTTCGGTGGTCGAGTCCCTGGTCGGTCACGGCATAGGGCGTGACCTGCACGAGGATCCGCAGGTGCCGAACTTCAGGTGTTTCACCATGCCGGATCCGGTCATGGAGGAGGGCCTGGTCATCGCCATCGAGCCGATGATCAACGCAGGCACCAAGCGGGTCGTGACCGCCCGGGACGAATGGACGGTGGTGACGGCGGACCGGAGCCTGTCCGCCCATTTCGAGCACACCGTTGCGGTGACCGCCGATGGTCCCCGTATCTTGACCAGGCGCGGAACGGGCGTGGCCGCTTTCTGAGAGGCGTGAGGGAATGGCGAAAGAAGAAGGAATCAGCGTAGAAGGCACGGTCGTCGAGGCCCTGCCCAACGCCATGTTCAGAGTGGAACTGGAGAACAAGCACGTCGTGCTGGCCCATGTTTCGGGGAAGATGCGCATGCACTTCATCCGGATCCTGCCGGGCGACAAGGTGACGGTGGAACTGTCCCCGTACGATCTGACACGGGGCCGGATCACCTACCGCTACAAGTAGCAAGAGGTCGGGCGCGCCTGCGGGGGCGGCCGCCAGGAGGCTTGATCATGAAGGTACGCAGTTCGGTCAAGAAGATCTGCCCGAAGTGCAAGATCATCCGGCGCAACGGCGTCGTGCGCGTGATTTGCGTCACACGGCGGCACAACCAGCGCCAGGGTTGAGAGGCGAAGTCGGATCCCGGTCGGCGTCCGCGCGTGATGCGGCGGGCCAGGGATCCAGAACCGGAAGAAAGGAGCCATAGTGGCGCGCATTGCCGGTGTGGATATTCCTAACAACAAGAGGATCGGGACCTCCCTGACCTACATCTACGGCATCGGTCCGTACCGGGCCGAGGAGATCTGCCGCAAGGTCAACATCGATCCGGAGATCAAGACCCGGGATCTGACCGAAGAGCAGACCAGGTCCATCATCGGGATCCTCGACAAGGAATACCAGGTGGAAGGTACCTTGCGTACCGAGAACGCCATGAATCTGCAGCGTCTGATGGACATCGGATGCTACCGTGGCCTCAGGCACAGGCGGAAGCTGCCGTGCCGGGGCCAGAACACGAAGAACAACGCCCGCACCCGTAAAGGCCCCAAGGGCCGTCCCGGTGGCAAGAAGAAGAAGTAGATCGTTGGTCTACCAGGAGGTTTGAAGTGGCGACTGCCAAGGACAAACGGGGAAAGACGCGGAAGTCCAAGTTGAAGCTGGATTCGGTGGGTGTGGCCCATGTCAAATCGAGCTTCAACAACACCCTCATCACCATGACCGACCTGCAGGGCAATGTGATCACATGGTCCTCGGGCGGGCACCAGGGGCGCTACAAGGGCAGCCGCAAGTCGACCGCGTTCGCGGCCCAGCTGGCGGCCCGGTTCTGCGCCCAGGAAGTGCTCAACGGCGGCATGCGCAAGGTCGAGGTGTGGGTCAAGGGGCCCGGTTCCGGTCGCGAAGCGGCCGTCCGCAGCCTCAAGGCCGAGGGCCTGGAAGTGACCAGGATCAGGGACTGCACCGCCATTCCCCACAACGGCTGCCGACCCAAGAAGCGTCGTCGGCTGTAATTTCAAACGTACGGACGGTCCGCGAAAGGACGCCGACCGTTCAGGAGGTTCAAAAGAATGGCCAGGTACACAGGCGCAAAGTGCAAACTTTGCCGACGTGAGGGGATGAAGCTTTTCCTCAAGGGCGAGCGCTGCTACGGCAGCTCCTGCGCCATGGAACGCCGGCCTTACGGGCCGGGCGAACATGGCCGTCGCCGCGGGCGTAAACCCTCGGACTACAAACTTCAGCTTCGTGAGAAGCAGAAGGTTCGTGCGATCTACGGCGTCCTGGAACGCCAGTTCCGCCTCTACTTCGCCGAGGCGAACCGGCGCAAGGGCGCCACGGGCGAGAACCTCTTCAACCTGCTGGAGAAACGTCTCGACAACGTCATCTACAGGCTGGGATTCGCTCCCTCGCGGGCTTCGGCCCGTCAGCTGATCCGGCACAAGCACGTGCTGGTCGGGGATGTCGTCTGCGACGTGCCCAGCCGCCAGGTCAAGGTGGGGCAGACGGTCAGGATCCGCACCAAGAGCCAGAACATCCCGCAGATCGTGGGCGCCATCAAGGATGCCGCCAAGCGCGACAGGCTGCCGTTCGTCGAGGCGGACGACAAGAAGATGGAAGGGCGCCTGCTTTCAGAGCCCCAGCTGAGCGATCTGCCCATCCCGATCCAGGAGAACCTGATCGTGGAGCTCTACTCGAAGTAAGGTACGGCCTGAGCCGAAGGGATGGAATAGTCTATGAAGTGGGTCAACATGATGATGCC
>Ga0164318_10004573_pt1 | contig 13321 bp, 8 predicted proteins | sample GuaBasSedimGuay9_FD_113734 | JGI IMG/M metagenome (GOLD analysis project Ga0164318, IMG submission 113734) | Subseafloor sediment microbial communities from Guaymas Basin, Gulf of California, Mexico - Guay9, Core 4571-4, 0-3 cm | ecosystem: Environmental > Aquatic > Marine > Hydrothermal vents >...
ATATCCTTGCCTTCAGACAACATATATTTAGACGTACCGTTTGAGTCACAGATACTCTCAAAAATTATTATAGATATTTTGGGGGTTGAAAATAATATTGGGCAGTCATTTCAATCACCCATAATAAGTGCACCTTACAATGCAATTGATGCAGTTGGCGGAATTTCCCTGTCATCTTTTTCTTTAAAATCTTCATTTGCTAGAGAGTTGGTAAAAAATATATTGCTCATGGCACCTCCAGAATATAGAATTTTACCTCTTCCCAAGTCACTCATTAAAGGATACAATTTTGAAAAGAGAAAAGGCATATCGTTTCATTTTGCGGAAAAACCGCTCATTGATAGAAATTTTTTAGCTCGTGCAACCACATATGATAATTTGAAAATCGAACTCCTTAATAGGAAAAGATTTAATGGAGAATATTCAGTTTGTTCCACATTAGCATCCTCTTATGACGACAAACATAGTCTATGGGCAGAATTTCTGAAAAACTTTTCATCAATAGAAATTATTTTACCAACGCAATTGGATAGGCTGATTGAAGCCGATATCGAATTAAAAAAATTTAGACGGGAAATTAATGAGGATATATGGATTCAAGTTGCTCACGCAAGAGAAATACAACCAGGAATGCAAGATTCAAAAGATGCTTTTGAAGATACGGCATTTAAGATCGAACAGGATTTTGACTCTATTTTATCAGATAACTATAAAAAGAAAGAACGAGAAATTATTGTTCATAGTATGTTACCAGGCCTCTTGGGAAATATTAAAAGACTCTCCCAATCATTCGCAAGAGCAGAAAATAAAAAGAGTGTTAATCTCTCCCACTTAAAAAACGCAAGAAATTTGATAATTGACAATTTTCATATGCTCCAAGAGATCCCTGAAATTAGAAAAATAAGAATTAGAGCAGATGAAAAGAAAAAACGAAATGCGCGATATTCAATAATTCGAACACATTTGATTATCCATCCTGGTTCCACATCCAAAGAGATGTACAAAGAGATTAAGGATACCGAGCTATTTAAAAATCAGAGAGATTTAGAAGAGTTTTTAAATTGGCTCTATTTGCGACCTAACAGTCCTATTTCAAAAGATGTGAATAATCGATATTACTGGATAGGACAAACGCCGTTTCCATAAGGAAAATCTATAAAGCGCTGTGCATTTATTGCACAATGACCGTGGTGATGGACCTCGAGACACTCGTTGAGCGATGGGAACGATTCTTTCAGGATTGCTGCAAGGATAAGATAGAGAGCGCAGCCCTTCTCTATCCGGAGAAAAAGAGTCTGGTGCTGAAACACGAGGACATAGACCGGTACGATTCCGAGCTCGGCGAGTATCTTCTGGACAAACCATACCAGGCCATATACGCAGCCGAGGAGGCACTGAAGCGTATTGATGTGGCGGGCGAGATTCCCCACCATGTGCGGGTCAGGGAGCTCCCCGAAGCCACACGGGTGGAGGTGCGTGACCTTCGCACGTCGCATCTGGGGAAATTCATTTCGGTCAATGGGCTTGTGAAGAAGGTCACCGAGGTACGGCCCAAACTTCAGGATGCGCTGTTTGAGTGCCAGAAGTGCGGCGCCGTGATAAAGATGACCCAGTCAGAGAACGTGATAATAGAGCCCACCGAGTGCCCCGCGGACCAGGGCGGATGCGGAAGGCAGTCCTCATTCAAACTCCTCACGGAGAAATCCGAGTTCATTGATGCCCAGAAACTTGAACTCCAGGAATCACCCGAGGGAATGCGGGGCGGAGCCCAGCCCATGCGCATCATCGTGTACATGGAGGACGATCTGGTGGGAGATATTGTGCCCGGCGACCGCATCACGGTCAATGGTATTCTGCATGTGCAGGCCCGCAGGCGGGGGCGGATGAAACTCACCGAATTCAACAAGGTTATTGATGCCAACAGCATCGAGATAAAGGAGCAGGCCTTCGAGGAGATTTTCATAAGCGAGGAGGAAGAGCAGGAAATCAAGAAACTCAGCGAGGACCCGCTGCTGCACGAAAAGATACGCCATTCGGTGGCACCCACCATCTACGGGCTCGATATGGAAAAGGATGCACTGGCCCTTCAGCTCTTCGGTGGTGTGCCGAAGTACATGCCCGATGAGACCCGCATCAGGGGCGACATTCACATCCTGCTCATCGGTGACCCCGGTACGGCAAAGAGCCAGCTCCTCCGCTACATTTCCCAGCTTGCTCCGAGAAGCATCTACACCTCGGGGAAGTCCAGCAGCGCTGCGGGACTCACCGCATCCGCCGTGAAGAGCGATGAGTTCGGCGAGGGAGGATGGACACTGGAGGCGGGGGCCCTGGTGATAGCGGACCTGGGAATTGCCTGCGTTGATGAGCTGGACAAGATGGCGCCGAAGGACCGCGATGCCCTGCATCAGGCAATGGAGCAGCAGGAGATAAGTGTGGCCAAGGCGGGAATCAACGCCACGCTGAAATCGCGATGCGCACTCCTTGGTGCGGCAAACCCCAAATTCGGAAGATTTGACGATTACGCCCCCATAGCCGACCAGATAAACATTCCTCCCGCTCTGCTCTCCCGTTTCGATCTCATTTTCCCGGTCACCGACAAACCCGATAAGGAGCGGGACGATGAGATGGCGGGCCATATACTCGAGGTGCACAAATACGGAGCCATGTTCTCCCATGACGAGCAGGTGGAGATGGATAAGATTACACCCGCAATACCTCCCGATTTTATGAGGAAGTACATCGCCTACGCCAAACGAAACGTGTTCCCCGTGTTGAGCGAGGAGGCCATCGAGAGAATCAAAAACTACTACGTGGATATGAGGGCAAAGGCCAAGGAGACCATTCCCTTTACGCCCCGGCAGCTTGAAGCATTCATCAGGATAGCGGAGGCATCGGCGCGCATGCGGCTCTCCAATGTGGTGACCGTTGAAGATGCCGATAAGGCCATCGAAATCGTTGAGTACTACCTCACGAAGGTGGGGATGGAAAAGGACCTGGATTCATTCAACATCGATCTTATCACCACGGGCATCACCAAAACGCAGAAGGACAAAATGAAGGTGATCACGCAGATAATACGGGAAATCTGCAGGGAGATAGATGCCCCTGCTCCCATTGAGGAGATAGTCACCCGTGCCCAGGATGAGGGAATGGAGAAGGATGCCGTGGAACGGCTCATAGAGAAAATGAGAAGAGAGGGAATCATATATGAAGCAAAGCTCGGACGATACAGCCTCACCAGCGAGTGATCTCTGCATCCGGGTGTATACCACCCAGACTGAAATACTCGTGGCAGCCTGCGACCGTGAACTTCTGGGAAAAACACTGAATGACGGCGACATAGAGTTCCACGTTTCCAGGGAATTTTACAGGGATATCATCAGCGACGAGGAGATGCTGAAAAAACATCTGGAAGGGGCAACAATAGCGAATCTGGTGGGACACCGGGCAGTGAAATGCGGCATAGAGATGGGCCTCATAGATGAGAGAAACGTGTTAGTGATTGCGGGCGTACCACACGCCCAGTTCGCCCTTTTGTAACATGTTCTGCGTTGAATGCGGGAAGGAGGGAAAAACATACCGCGGATTGTGTCTTGATTGCTATCTGAAAAAGAATGTGTTTTTCCGCATACCGTCTGAAATCACCGTCACCTTCTGCAGGAATTGCGATGCCCACCGGATACTCAATCAGTGGAAAACGGGGGATATGTGGGCAGATATTGAAGATGCCATCAAAAGCAGGATAACGGCGGAGATTCCCCTCGAGTGCTCGTTTGACAGGGAAAAGGGCACGGTTACCTGCCGGGGAACCTTTGAGGGGAGAAAAATCGAAAAAACGGGCCACATAAAAATCAAGGAGAAATACCGCCTCTGTCCGAAATGCTCGCTCCAGAGAGGAGGCTACTTCGAGGCCATCCTTCAGGTGAGGGGGGCAAAGGAAGAACAGCTGGAAAGAATCGGAGAGATAATCAAGAGGAAGGTGGATGACCAGCATTCATTCATCACCAAAAAGGAGAAGGTGCGCGGCGGCACCGATTACTACATGGGTGCACGGGGTGCGGCGGAACAGGCGGCAAAGGAGATACGGGAAAAGTTCGGAGGGAAACTCACCATATCATCATCACTTGTGGGTGTGAAGGACGGGAAGAGAGTGTACCGGGATACCTACAGTGTGAGATTGCCGGAGTACATCGGCTCGTTTTTCAAGCTCGACAACAAGCTGTACCGGGTGGTTGCCGCCGGAAGGAAACTGCAGCTCGAGGGCATGGACGGTGAGACACGGTATATATATGAGAAGGAACTGAAGCGGGCGGTGAAGGTTGAACTCGAGGCAAGGGAGGCAACGGTACTTCATCACGACAAGAACACCCTCTATATCATGGATTCACTTGATTTTACCACCAAGGAGGTCGCAAAACCGAAGGGATGGCGCGAGGGGAAAAAGATAAAAATCGTTGAGTATGAAGGAAACATATATGCATTCGAGTACCATGAAGAGAATCATATCCTTTGACCTGGATGGAACGCTGGTTACCACAGAGTACGTGGACGCGGTGTGGCTCGAGAGAATACCGGAGATTTACGCCGAAACCCATGCCCTTTCTTTTGAGGAGGCAAGGAACATTGTCGAGAGGGAGTATCTGAAAATCGGCCCGGAAGCGCTGGAGTGGTATAACATTCACTACTGGCTGGAGAAATTCGACCTGGACATTGCATGGAATGACGTGCTTGAAAGCTGCATCGACAGAGTGGCCACCTATCCGGAGGTTCCTGAGGTGCTTGAAGCACTGGGCACACGGCATACCCTCATCATCATCTCAAATGCTGCACGCGAATTCATTCAGAAGGAAATGGAGGTACTTGATATCGGGAAGCATTTCTCCGCCATTTTTTCCTCTGTGAGTGACTTTGGAAAAACAAAAAAGGAAAAATCAGTATATGAGATGGTCTGTGAGAGGATGGGAATAGAAAAGAGCGCCATGATTCATGTGGGGGACAACTACCTCTTCGATTACGTTGCACCGAGGGAGGCCCGCATAGAGGCCTACTATCTTGACAGGGATGGCACACATGCAGACGAAGATCATGTGGTGCGCAATTTGAAGGATTTTGAGAAGAGGATAACCGGTCTGTAAAATGGATTGTGAAACATCATGAATGATGGGTGATGCTCCTTGAAAAATGATATCCACGTTTTTAAATGATTTCTACATGCCTCACTTTTCATTCATAAGGATTTACATGGACCGCAGGCGTTTGATTCTCTCGTCAATGGGCGGATGCGTTGCCCAGATGGAATCTCTCAGAGAGCGTTTGAAGGGATTTGCAATGTAGAGGGGAGCAACCGTTTTTGAGCCCTTGGGATCATCGGGAAGGTCGGCCTTGATTTTCTCGAGAGCCCGTGCAAGCCCCTCGGGATTTCTGGTGAGATATGCACCATTGGCATCGGCCAGGTATTCTCTCTTTCGGGAAATCGCGAGATAGGTGAGGCGGGAGAAGATGGGTGCAAGCACGATGAAAATGAGTGCCACCACGAGAAGGATGATATTTTCTCCCCCTTTTTTCCCCCTTCCACCTCCTCCCCAGAAAAGCGCGCGCAGTGCTATCTCTGCGAGGAGTGCAATGGCACCAACGATGCCCACGGTGACGGTGGCAACGAGAATGTCGCGATTCTGTATATGGCTCATCTCATGTCCGATAACACCCTCGAGCTCTTCGGTATTTAACTTGCGGAGCGCCCCTGTGGTGACACAGATTATGGCCTCCTCGGGCCTTTTCCCGGTTGCAAAGGCGTTGATATCGCTCGAGTCCTGCACATACGCCCTCGGCGTGGGGAGCCCCGCGGCAATGGCCATCTCCTCCACCTTGTATATCAGCAGTTTTTCCTCCCGCCGGCTCGGGTTGGCGGGGCGGGCCTTGGCGGCGGCTATGACGCTTTTTACCGAAAATGAATAGGTGACTGCAATGTAGAGCAGCGCCACGGGGAGACCGATTGCGGTGGCAAAAAACGGCGGGAAGCCCATTACGAGACCGATTGAAAATATGACGGCGAAAAGCAGGATGACCATGAACATACAGATGATGACCGTATCCCGCTTGTTTTTGCGTATGTGGTCTTCCACAAGCAACCGTTTTTCCATGTTCAGAATGCTATTTTTGGTACTTCCCGCGATTCCTCGGGAATTTTGAGCATCTCCCTCTCCTGTTTACCCATCATGCGCGCAAAGATGACCCCGGGGAATGTCTCCACCACGTTGTTGAATTTAAGGACGGTGTCGTTGTAATGCTGGCGCGCATAGGAGATTTTGTCCTCGGTATGGGTGAGCTCGTCCTGCAGCTGGAGGAAATTCTGATTTGCCTTGAGATCGGGGTAATTCTCCGCAACGGCAAAAAGGCTTTTCAGCGCCCCGGTGAGCATATTGTCGGCATCTATGTTTTCCTGCGGTGTTTTCGCCTTCATAATGGCAGCCCGTGCCTTGGTCACATTTTCAAGCACACTTCGCTCATGTTTCATGTATCCTTTGACCGTTTCCATCAGATTCGGTATCAGATCCGCCCTTCTGCGGAGCTGCACGTCAATCTGGCTCCACGCATTGTCAATGCGGTTCTCCAGCCTTATTATGCGATTGTAGTAGCTCAGAAATATGAGCGCCACCACCACTACCAGGATTATGCCCATCAGCAACGGTATCATGTTCGTACCTCTCTGGAATAATCACCATCTACTTTAAAAAGGTTCTGAGAAGGCGATAATCCCTGCGAAGGATAATGGTGCCTACACAAAGAATGGGAAAAGGCATACTAAATCCACTTCATGATACAAGGTGTCATTTATGTTATCACAAAGTTTTTTCAGCAAGAAAATAAGAGAGCGCGGGGAGCGAGATTTGAACTCGCGTGGTCAAAGACCACAGGATTAGCAATCCTGCGCCGTACCGAGCTGGGCCATCCCCGCCTGACAGGAAATCGCACCGGCATTAAAAAAGTTTTTTACATCACCATGATTTCCGATACCCTCCTTTGCAGGGAGCAGAAAAAACATTAAATAGTGGTATGTAACATTGCAAAGGTGAAGGAAATCATCATCCGTGGTGCCCGGGAACACAACCTCAAAAACATCGATGTGAGGATTCCCAGAGAGAAATTCATTGTGATATCAGGCATCTCCGGTTCCGGGAAATCCACACTCGCCTTCGATACACTCTATGCGGAGGGGCAGCGACGGTATGTGGAATCGCTTTCCGCATACGCACGGCAGTTTCTGGGGCTGATGCACAAACCAGATGTTGATGCAATAGAGGGGCTCTCGCCAGCTATCTCCATTGAGCAGAAAACCACCAGCCGGAATCCCCGGAGCACCGTGGGCACCATCACGGAGATTTATGACTACCTCCGCCTCCTCTTTGCGCGAATCGGTGTCCCCCACTGCCCGGAGCACCACATACCCATTGAATCCCAGTCTCCCCAGCAGATTGCCGAACGCATAGCGGAGGAGCATTCCTCCATGGTAACCATCCTTTCACCGCTGGTGCGTCAGAGGAAGGGAACCTATGAGCAGCTGTTCCAGAACCTTCACGCGCAGGGCTACACACGGGTGAGGGTGGATGGAGTCATGTACCGCACCCACGAGGAAATCTCACTTGAACGATACAAAAAACACGACATTGAGGTGGTCATCGACCGGCTTGATGTGGGTGACTTCTCGCGGCTCGTGGAGGCATGCGAAAACGCACTCAAAAATGCGGACGGCCTGCTCATTGTGGTTGACCGGGATGGCACCGAATCCATTTATTCCTCCAAAATGGCCTGCCCGCAGTGCGGCATGATATTTGAGGAACTTCAGCCGCGGATGTTCTCCTTCAACAGCCCCCTGGGTGCCTGTGAGGAGTGTCACGGTCTGGGAATCAAAATGGAATTTGACCCTGACCTCATCATCCCCGACAAAACCAAATGCATTGCCGACGGCGCCATTGCCCTGTACAGAACCGTGCGGGACAGCTGGCGAACCCACTATCTTGGCGGCGTGGCGAAGCACTTTGGCTTCGACATATTCACACCCATAGAGGATCTCACGGAACGGCAATATCACGCACTCATGTACGGCTCGGATGAGAAAATCACCTTCGACATCACCATGAAAAACGGTGAGGCCCACTGGTCACACCGGGGCACGTGGGAGGGGCTCATCCCCCAGGCAGAGCGGCTGTACAAGCAGACGGAATCCGATTACCGAAGGAGAGACATGGAGAAGTTCATGCGGATATCAGCCTGTCCCTCGTGCCAGGGAAAACGGCTGAAACAGAAGGTGCTGGCGGTGAAAATAGCAGGGAAATCAATAATCGACATCACCGACATGTCAATACGGGAATGCATATCCTTCTTCTCCCGCCTTGCGCTTTCCGAGAGGGAGCAGAAAATTGCACGGCAGATACTCAAGGAGATACGCGAGCGACTCGATTTTCTGGACCGTGTGGGACTCGGCTATCTCACCCTTTCAAGGAGTGCCGGCACCCTCTCCGGCGGGGAGGCGCAACGCATACGCCTTGCGACGCAGATTGGCTCCAATCTCATGGGTGTGCTGTACGTGCTGGACGAACCCTCCATAGGCCTCCACCAGCGTGACAACAAAAAACTCATATCCACCCTTCACCGGCTGAGGGACATGGGAAACACCCTTATTGTTGTGGAGCACGATGAGGAAACCATAATGAGTGCCGATTATGTCATTGACATGGGTCCCGGTGCCGGCATCCACGGTGGGGAAATCATCGCTGAAGGTACGCCTGAGGAGATAGCAAAAAACCCCCGCTCCCTTACCGGACAGTATCTCTCCAAAAAACTGAAGATAGAGGTGCCAAAGAGACGAAGAACATCATCACGTTACATCCGGATAAGGGGATGCAGGGAGCACAACCTCAAGAATATCACCGTCAACATCCCCATGGGTGTGCTCACCGCCATAACCGGTGTTTCGGGAAGCGGAAAATCAACGCTGGTGCACGAGATTCTCTACAAGGGCCTCATGAAAACGCTCCACGGCTCGCGGGTGAATCCAGGAGACCACGATGCCATAGAATGCGACGGGAGAATTGACAAGGTCATCATCATCGATCAGAGTCCCATAGGGAAAACACCGCGGAGCAATCCCGCCACCTACACAAAGGTCTTCGATGACATACGAAAGATATTTGCTCAGACCACCGAGGCACGACTGCGGGGGTACAAACCGGGAAGATTCTCCTTCAACGTGAAGGGTGGAAGGTGCGAAACGTGCCGGGGTGACGGCCTCATCAAGATAGAAATGCACTTTTTGCCCGACATCTATATTGAGTGCGAGGCGTGCAGGGGGAAGCGCTACAACCGCGAGACTCTGGAGGTCACCTATAAGGGAAAAACCATCGCGGATGTGCTGGACATGAGCGTGGAGGAGGCACTGGAATTTTTCAGAAATATCCCCGCAATAAGGCGGAAACTCTCCACCCTTTCGAAGGTTGGCCTCGACTACATCAAACTCGGCCAGAGTTCCACCACCCTCTCCGGCGGGGAGGCACAGCGGATAAAACTCACGAGAGAGCTTTCCAAAAAGAGCACCGGAAGAACCCTCTACCTGCTGGACGAGCCCACCACCGGCCTCCACTTCCACGATGTCAAAAAACTCATAGAGGTGCTCAACACCCTGGTGGATCGTGGAAACACGGTGGTCATCATAGAGCACAACATGGAGGTCATCAAATCAGCCGACCACATCATCGACCTGGGTCCCGAGGGAGGCGACGAGGGCGGCACCGTGGTGGCGGAGGGAACTCCCGAAGAGGTGGCAAAAAATCCCAAAAGTTACACCGGCATCTTTCTGAAGCGGGTGCTTTCCGACGGGGTGGTTCCATGATTGAAACAGACACCCTTCCCTCCTGCCCGGGATGCTACCTTTTCAGAGATGCCTCTGATGTTATTATCTATGTGGGAAAGGCAAAGGACATACGAAAAAGGGTGAAGAGCTATTTTCAGCACACAATTGAAGATCCGAAGACACGGGCCATGCTCAGTCATGTTGCCCGCGTGGAGGTGATTGTCACCGACAGCGAAACGGAGGCACTGATACTGGAGAACACCCTCATCAAAACACACCAGCCAAAATACAACATTCGCCTTAAGGATGCCAAATCATATGCCCACATCCGCCTCACCGATGAGGATTTCCCGCGACTTGTCATCGCACGGAGAAGGGCGGGTGGCGGAAAATATTTCGGCCCCTTCGTCTCAGCCGAGGAGCGGGACTATGTGCTCCGCTTCCTTCAGAAAACCTTTCTTTTAAGAACCTGCAGGAAAATGCCGAAAAAACCGTGCCTGCGCCACCACATCAACCTCTGCTCTGCACCATGCATAGGGAAGGTGACGCGGGATGAGTACCGCGAGAACGTGGAGCGGGCGGTGCAGGTGCTTTCGGGTGAAACAGATGAACTGCTTGCACAGATGGAAAAAACCATGAAACGTCTTGCAGATGAAAACGAGTTCGAGCGGGCACTCTCCCTTCGCAAACAGATTGCCGCGGTGAGAAAGCTGAGCGAGCGCCAGAAAATGCAGAGGGAGCGAACCTACAACGAGGATGTGCTCAACTACCGGGTGCACGACAACACCGTGTACCTCATGGTATTCAACATCCACCGGGGGATGCTTGTCAACAAAAACGAATATGTGTTTGATTACCGTGATGATTTCCTCGAGGAGTTCATTGTCCGGTATTATGATGAGCATCCTGTTCCTGCAGAACTCATCCTCCCCGTCCCCGCAAGCGATGCCATTGCGTCCTATCTCACCGGGAAAAGGGGAAAGAGGGTGCGGCTCACCACACCGCAGCGGGGAATGAAAAGGGAGCTGCTTACTCTGGCCCGGAAAAACATTGACATCACCTTCTTCGGGAACATGGAAAAGGTTGATGCCCTGAAACGGGCACTCCGTCTCACCGTGAGTCCCTCCATCATTGAATGTTTCGATATCTCGCACCTGAGCGGCACCTCTGTGGTGGGCGCGATGGTGAGATTCACCAACGGGATTCCCGATAAAGGAGCCTACCGGAGATTCAGAATAAAAACCGTGGAGGGAATCGATGACTGCGCCGCCATCGGGGAGGTGGTGAGGCGCCGCTATGCCCGATTGACGCGGGAGGGAGTCTCCCTTCCAGACCTCATCATCATCGACGGCGGGAGGGGGCAGCTCAATGCCGCACTGCAGGAACTGCACAACCTTTCGCTCTCCATCCCCATCATTTCCATTGCCAAGCGGGAGGAGGAGATATATGTGCCGGGGAGGGCCCGTCCGCTCCGCCTCCCGGAAAAGCACCGGGGGCTTCATTATGTGCGGGAAATACGGGACGAGGCCCACAGGTTTGCCCTCTCCTACAACCGCCTCCTGAGGAAAAGGGAGGTGATACCATAGGTGGGTTCAAGCTGGTCACCGACCTTACTCCAAGGGGCTCACAGCCCCAGGCGATAGAAAAACTGGTGGCGGGCATTGAGAGAAATATGCGATTTCAGACACTTCTCGGAGTGACGGGCTCGGGAAAGACCTTCACCATGGCAAACGTGATAGCCCGGGCGCAGAGGCCGGCACTTGTGATTGCCCACAACAAAACACTCGCCGCACAGCTCTACAGCGAATTCAAGGAACTGTTTCCGGAGAATCGGGTGGAATACTTTGTCTCCTACTATGATTACTACCAGCCGGAGTCCTATCTGCCACAGAGGGACCAGTACATTGAAAAGGATGCGGATATCAATCCCAAAATCGAGCAGATGCGTCTTTCCGCAACGGCCTCCCTTTCCTCCAGGAGGGATGTCATCATCGTGGCTTCCGTCTCCTGCATCTACAGCGTGGGAGACCCCAGGGATTTCAGGGAGATGGGATTTGAGGTGGCGGTGGGGCAGCACATTTCGCGAAGGGAACTGCTCAAAAAACTGATTGACAGCCAGTACGAGCGGAACGATATAAGTCTCCGTCCGGGCACCTTCCGGGTGAAGGGGGATACCATTGACATCATTCCGGGATACTACGACCGCATCATCCGCATCGAGATGTTCGGTGACGAGATAGAGCGAATACGGGAGATGGAACGGCTAACTGGAAACATTACAGATAATTATGATTATTTCTTTTTATTTCCCGCCGCCCACTTTGTCATACCTGAGGAGAGGAGGAAACGGGCCATCGAATCCATAAAGCAGGAACTCGAGGAGCGGGTCAGGGAGCTGGATGCATTTTCGGCCCATCGCCTGAGGCAGCGGACACTCTATGACATAGAGATGATGGAGGAAACGGGATACTGCAAATCCATCGAGAACTATGCACGGCATTTTGACGGGAGAAAGCCTGGAGAAAAACCCTACTGCCTTCTCGATTACTTCCCCTCCGATTTCCTCATGTTCATCGATGAGAGTCACCGCACCATTCCCCAGATTCAGGGCATGTATCGCGGCGATTATTCGCGGAAAAAGGCGCTGGTGGACTACGGTTTCAGGCTACCCAGCGCCTTCGACAACCGCCCCCTCACCTTTGAAGAATTCGAGGAATATATGCGCCAGGTGATATTTGTATCGGCAACACCAGGTGACTATGAGCTCAGGAAGTCCCAGCAGGTGGTGGAGCAGATAATCCGACCCACGGGACTTGTGGACCCACGGGTGGAGGTGCGGGGAACCGCAGGGCAGATGAGAGACCTCATTTCCGAGATACATGAAGTGGTGAAGAGGGGGGAGCGGGCCCTGGTGACCACCCTCACCAAAAAACTTGCAGAGGAACTTTCCGAATATCTTGCGGGAAAGCGCATCAGGACACGGTATCTCCATTCCGAGATAGATACCCTTGAACGCACGGAAATCATCCGGCAGCTCCGCCTGGGTGTATTCGATGTGCTGGTGGGAATCAACCTCCTCAGAGAGGGAATCGACATTCCGGAAATAGGTTTCATAGGAATATTGGATGCCGACAAGGAGGGATTCCTGCGGGATGAACGGAGTCTTATTCAGATAATTGGCAGGGCGGCCCGCAATGCCCGTGCAAAGGTGGTGCTCTATGCCGACACCGTCACCGACTCCATGAGAATGGCGCTCCGTGAAACGGAGAGAAGAAGGGCCATTCAGATGGAATACAACAGAATGCACAACATTGTCCCCACGAGCATTGTGAAGCCCGTGGGGGAAAAGGTCACCGAGGTGACCGATGTCAAACACATCCCGAAGGAGGACATCCCCGCTCTTTTGGTAGAACTTGAGGCAGAAATGAGAAGGGAGGCGGACGCCCTCAATTTTGAGCGGGCCATTCAGCTGAG
>Ga0164318_10004575_pt1 | contig 13319 bp, 11 predicted proteins | sample GuaBasSedimGuay9_FD_113734 | JGI IMG/M metagenome (GOLD analysis project Ga0164318, IMG submission 113734) | Subseafloor sediment microbial communities from Guaymas Basin, Gulf of California, Mexico - Guay9, Core 4571-4, 0-3 cm | ecosystem: Environmental > Aquatic > Marine > Hydrothermal vents...
GGGCTGCTTCTTGGCTGCGGTTGGCATGAACCATAAAAAACGCCGCTGTCACGCAACAGAAAGCCCACCTGCAGGATTTTGCGGCTTTCGCCGAAAATTGGTTAGATAGCCGATGAGATTGGTGTGCTATATTTCTGCTGCGACTTTGACTGTTGATTGACTTTTGAGCTTCTGGTTTTGGAACTGTTGTCGGCAGCTTCGGCAGTGGCATATCCCCGCGCCCATCAGGTGCGATGTGCCAGCGAGCTTTTTGGTCTCAAGCAGCGCAGCGCCCCTGGCGTTCATCTTACGAAACGACAGTCTGCCTTGAGTTTTGTTATGTGAGCCGACAGCATCGACAACAACGCTGACTTTCTTTCCCCGCTGGAGCAGGCCAAGTGCCGTTGCCTTGACGGAACCCTCGGCCTCGGCGCCGATTAAGATGAACTCGCCGGCCCGCATCTCGCTGAGCAGCCGGTCGATTCGCGGCTCATCGAACGGGTCCGGACAGCGACTATGCAGAATAATCTGCCTGTACCTGCGCAGTATATCCTCCGGCAAATCACCCTTGCTGTCGGCAGGCAAGTCGAGACGATTTGCGAGCAGCGTGTACCGAATTTTCTGTTGGCCTTCCGTGCCGTCAATGCAGTAGGCCGGATAGGTTTGAGGCTCTGTTGTTACGCCGTTGCTGCGGGGATGCACTTCGCATATTGAGATTACGGGGACGTTTCTGCTTCTTGCCCAGGCCATAATCCTTCGCACATTCGCCAGGATTCGCCTGTGATTTCTTATACAGTAACTACCCTCAGCAAGAAACAAGTCTTTCTGCGTGCCGATATCAATCAGCACCTGCCTCCGTCTGGCTCTGAATAATTGCCGAATCATACTCGAACCTCGTAATTGGTTATTGGTAATTACCATTCACCATCTACCAGTTATCGGGTGAGCTTTGCCCGTACTTTAACAGCAAGCGGGACGAAAAGCAATCCCAACTTGTTGGTATTTTTTGGCGAAACGCTGTTATTCTGCTATAATGCAGAATTCAGGAGACAGAATATAGAAGTCAGGAGCAGGAAATTAAGAATTTAGAATTAAAAATTAAAAATTCAGCAGTTGCGCTGCAACTCGAAGATTCTTCCGGCAAAATCGACCTTGCAGAGATTTTCGGACGTTCATCACCTGTCCATATTGAGATTGGTTCCGGCAAAGGCACGTTCCTGCTCAACCAGGCCAGGGCCTGGCCGGATGTCAATTTCCTGGGCATTGAATGGGCGGGCAAATACTATCGCTATGCGGTTGACCGCATTGGACGATGGGGCTTGAGCAATGTTCGGCTAATCCATACCGATGCAGCCGCCTTTTTAGCCGACTTTGTTCCGGATAACTGCGTTGACTGCTTCCACATTTATTTCCCAGACCCTTGGCCAAAAAGGCGTCATCATAAAAGACGGTTCTTCAACTCTGCTAATATCGAGCAACTGCTGCGATGCCTGAGAGTCGGCGGAATGATAAAAATAGCAACCGACCACGCCGAGTACTTTCGGCTTATAAGCTGGCTTATTGAGATGAACAGCAGTCAACTTGAGCCAATTGAGTTCGTTCCGTCAGCCGGCGCCGATGCAGGCCAGTTGGTCGGCACGAATTTCGAGAGAAAATACCTGAAAGAGCAAAGGCCGATTTACACCATCGCCGTCAAAAAGACAGCGTTCAGCGTGTAGCGGACAGGAATATAAAGCAGCAGACAACTTATAATTTTTCTTTTTCTGAGCGCTATAGTCCGTCCTCCGAACGCGGACTTCCGTTATCCTGAGATGGTTTCTTCGAGACAGGCAAGTATGCTCCTTGCGTTGGAGACCTTGTTGCCGGCTGGGCCAAACCAATGCAACTGGGCATTCGCCTTTAGCTGGTCTTCGACCTTTTTGCAGGCCAGAAGTACGGTAGCGTGGTTCTTATTGCCCATAAATCTGCCTACCTCCGAGGACGACATCTTGGTGTGCTTTCTGGCCAGATACATACTGAAATGTCGAGCCAGTGCGATTGTTCTGTTTTTCTTTGAGGAATGTATGCTGGCCGGCGTCGTTCCGAAATAGGTGGCGACAGCTTGCTCGATGTCCGAAATGTGGACGATGGGGTCGGTTCTGGCCAGATGTTCAGCCATTACCTCTTTTGCCATAGCCATATTGATTTTTTCGTTTTTCAGAGAGCTGAAAGCAATCAGCTTCAGCAGGGCGCCTTGCAGTTCACGAACATTTGTCCGCATACTTTCGGCTATGTATTTTGTAACGTTTTCAGGGATGTGGCTGTGCATTGAGCGGGCGTATTGTTTGCAGATTTGACGGCGGGTCGCCAAATCTGGCGTGTCAATTTTGACGACCATCCCAGAGACGAACCGGTTGATTAGTTTCTCGGACAGTTGGCCTATCATTTTCGGATGGGCGTCGGAAACCAAAACAACCTGCTTGCCTGCCAAATCGATACTATTAAAGGTATGCAGGAATTCCTCCTGCGTAGAGGGCTTGCTGGCCAAGAAGTGAATGTCGTCGATAGCCAATAAATCCATTTGTCGCATTCGACGTCGAAAAGCCTCCAGCTTTTTTGTCTTCAAGGCCAGCACGAACTGATTGACAAAATCCTCTGCTGAGAGGTACAGCCAATCGGTTCCGGGCCGGTTCTTACTCACTGCATTGCAAATCCCTTGCAGCAGGTGAGTTTTGCCGACCCCATATCCTCCATGAATAAATAGTGGATTGAAAGGACTTTCATCCTGTTCGATGACCGCTTTGGCAGCGCTGTAGGCCAATTGATTTGACGGGCCGACAACGAATGTGTCCAGATTTAATTTTAACTGTCTCTTTGGCTTCGGATGTATTCTGGGCCTTTGGCTCTGGGTTCGATTTTGTGCTTTGGCTACAAGTTCCGCCTGCGAATCCAGTTGCGTTCGCCTCTGGTGGCCTGAAAGCTCCGGGTCGATGATGAAAGTAACCTTTCTGCTGCTGCCGGTAACAGCTTGCACCGCCCGGTCGATTTCGCTTAAAAAGTGGTTTTCAATCCAGCTTGCGATAAAAAGGTTCGGAACGCCAACTTTCAGGTATCCATCGGCGAGCGTCATCCGGGTTGAATTCTTAAACCATATCCGAAATTTCTGCGGCCCAACATTCTCGGCAAGAGCTTTGTTAATAGCGCTTACTTCAGAATCTTCTGATGTCGCCTTTTGCGTCAGCAGTGCCGACTTCTCATCCGTGATTGTGCTTTGCATTACCATTCTCCCCTGTCGAGAATCCCGCCGATAATCAACGGTTTATCAATAGTAAAAACGAAATCCGTTCAGAAGTTATTATTAGATGGAGACAGAACAAATCAATCCTATTTCGGAGATTTTCTTTTCCACTTAAACGAAGTTAGCATCCGCATTGACTTTGCGCAGAAAAAAAAATTGTTCTTAACATGTTTTGCACATCGTAAGTTCTTTTCGTGGAAAAGCGGTGGATTGAACTTTGAGGTAACAACGGTGCTCACTTGCCTACGCAGACGCGCGAAAATATGTTTTCCAGTATTTGTTCATCAATCCGCCAATCGGCGGACTCAATGTCGCAAATGCTATGGTAAGCAGCTCGCAGGATCATTGCGGCGACCTCATCGTTGCCGGATTTTAGTTCGCCGACCGCCTCTGCTGCGTTTTCTATTGCATCGGTGATTATCTGCTTATGTCGTGCGGTAAGAGCTATGCTCGATGCCTGATGCTCGATACTCATCGCTCTCTGCTCAACGATTTTTTCATCGATTACACCTTTCAGCCGCTCTATGCCGCTGCCGGTCTTTGAACTTGTCGCTAAGAACTTGGCATTGAATACTTTATTGAGCTTGGCAAGGCGCTCGGCAAGTATATCCTCACGTAGCAAATCCGATTTTGTGGCAACCGGTATCAGCATATCCGTCTTTATGTGCCTTCGGATTGAAGCGTCTTCAGCCCAATCTGTTTTTGATATATCAACGCAAAATACAACCAGTGAACTATTTTGCAGGGCTTCAATGGCTGCTTGTTGTGCCAGCTCATCAACTATGGTTTGTTGCTCGTCTTTCAAGTATCGAGTATCGAGTATCGAGCATCCAGCATCGAGACCGGCGCAGTCGAACAATACACACCGGCAGTGGGACAACGTGCAAACGGCGGTCAGGACGTCCCTTGTGGTTCTACGCCGGGCCGAGACGATACTTCTTGCCTTGCCGAGCAGTTTGTTGAGCAGCCGGCTTTTGCCGGCATTAGGCGCTCCTGTGATGCCAACCGCCGGCAGGTCAGCCACCGATTCGTAACTGATACCGCCTGCAAGCAGATTCTCAAGCTCTTTTTTTATCTGTGTAATTCTATCGATTGCTTCCTGGCCGGTTATAAATTCGATATCTTCTCCGCTGAAATCCAGGCCCGCTTCAATCAAGCTGATACAATCCATCAGTGATGAGCCAATTTCCGCAGCAGTTTGAGATAATCGTCCACTGAGAAGTTTTTCAGCGGCGGCCAACTGGAACTTGTTGGAACTGGTGATGATTTCGTTGACGGCCTCGGCCTGTGCAAGGTCGATTTTGCCGTTAAGATATGCCCTGGCCGTAAATTCGCCCGGCCCTGCCGCTCGAATGCCTTCGCTCAACAGAGCGCTCATTAACGCTTCGGTAACGGAAGGGTTTGTATAGATATGAATTTCAGCGATGTCGTCGCCGGTATATGAGTGCGGAGCCGGAAATAGATACAGTTTTGCGTCGATTTCCAACTCCGGCTCAACAGTTATACTGCCACTGGTAAGGCCGGTTTTTTGGGGGATAACCTGATGACTGAATATTTTCTTACATATATCGACTGTATCTGGGCCGCTTATGCGAACAATCACCCTGTTATCTGATGTCGGCGAACTGACCGCTGCGATGGTATCATTAAGTTCGTACATCTATCCTCAGAAGTGCCTAAAGCGTGCTAATTCATTCTGAACTGGACGAAAGCCCCCAGGTTTATCATGGGGGTCAAAACCCCCAACATAAAGTTGGGGGCTTATATTCAAACTTTAGCTCACTTTAGGCACTTTTAACTTTTATAGAACGGTTTTGGCTTTTTCTTTTTGACTTTTCCGCCGGTCTTGCTCGTTACTGCGACCAGTCCGATTTGCTGTTGCTGTTCTTTTTCGCGGATGTGCTTTCTGATAACATACTGTTCGATAACGCCGGCAAAGGTGCTTGCCATAATGTAAAGATTCAGTCCGGATGGGGCCTTGTACAGCATCAGCGGAAATAACAACGGCATCATAATCATCATCATTTTCTGCTGCTGTGCCATTTGTGGGTTTGTGTCCGCCGTTGCCTGTTTGGGCATTAGTTTCTGTTGCAGATAAAACGCCACGCCCATAAGTATCGGCAGCAGGTTAAACGAGTCCAGTTTGCCGAACAACGGCAGTGTTACCGCTGGAAATCTGAACAAGGCATCCGGGACCGAAAGGTCGGTAATCCAGAACGGTAAAAACGCAGCGCCTCGCAGCTCGACACTGGCGTATATTGCACTATACAGGGCAATCCAGAGCGGCATCTGAAGCAGCATCGGCAGAAAACCCATAATCGGTGAGGCGCCCTGTTCTTTGTAAAGAGCCATCATTTGTTTGTTCATTTCGACCTTGTTGCCGGCGTATTTCTTTTTTATCTCCTCTGCTTTCGGAGCGAGCTTGGTCATTTTGCTCATTGAGACCTGGCTTTTTTTAGTAATCGGGTGCATCACGATACGAATCAAAAATACTAATATGATAATAACCACGCCGTAGTTTGGAATAGAACCGTACATCCATTTCATCGCCGCCAATATCCCGAACGCCAGCGGTCGGATAATCGCAGCCGGGCAGCAGCAGGCCATAAAATCTATCGTCTGGATAAAGCCCAGTTTGTTATACAATGGTTCTTTATCGAAAAGAGTTTTATCCTTAGGTCCCAGATAGAGCATAAACTTATATTGTTTTATGCCGTTTGCCGGCAGTTTGGTCGTTGCGATTTTCAAATTTACCCCGACGGTTTCATCACCACTGTCCGGTATGCCGTCTGGGTCATAGTATTGAGCTGTTTTGTCTTTTATCCAGTCGCAGTGGTCTTTGCCTTCGTCTGCAAGAGGCACTAATACGGCAGCAAAGTATTTATTGACCGCAGCGGCCCAGAGAAAATTATCACCGCCTTTGAGCAGCCGTCTGTCGCTGATGTCCTTTGCCTTGCGAAGTTTTTTTATGCCAAGCCGGGCATGTTTTCCACTGACGATTTGGCCATTTACATCTCTAAAGCCGGCCACGACTTTTCTCATATCGCTCCTGGCGGCTTCCCTGCCAATTCCGAGAGGACCGGCTAAATTGAAACGCACCTTTCGCTCGATGGGCGAGAGGCTTTCAACGGTTAAAACACAATCCAGATGATAACTACCGACGGTAACCTTATAGGTTTTGGTCAGCTTTAAGACCGGCTCACCGGTGTCTTTGATTTTGATAATTGCCTCAAAACGGGCGGTTTGGGAGCCATCATAGATGTCCCTTTCAACGCCGAAGCTCTCCCATTGCAGTTTATGCAGAGGTAATTGCAATTGTTGCTCAACGAAAACGAAATTCGTATTGGCCATCGACAAAATCTCGCTGCCGTCGGCAAGTTTCACAGGCGAAAGGATTTCTAATGGCTTGGGGTCTTTATAATTGCGGTCGTCAAATCTGCTAAATGTGGCCTTCCTAATTGCGGCGCCTTTTGAACTCAATTCCAACTGGAACATAAAGCCGCTCTTTTTGTCTGTCGAGCCGAGCGTAACGGTTTCGGCTGCGGCGTTATCAGCACCAAAGCTGATAGATTCATCAGCTTGCAGTTGCACATCTTCCGCAGCAGAAGCGTTTAAGCAGATAAAAACAGTTATAATTACGGTTAAAATAATTCTCATAGTTTTACTTCCTGAACGTTGTCCGCTGCTTCTATCTTCCTTCCGGAAGCCGTTCGGCATTGAAGTCATCTAATTGCTCGATTGCCTTTATTTTCTTCATCGTGGTTTTAATATCGTATTCCAGCCGGACAAAATGCACTATGTTTTCATCCACATATACATAGCTTGCCCTGCTGTCCTTGTCCCGTGGTTGGCCGACAGAGCCGATATTAATAATTGCTCTTTCGTCATTGATAATCGGATAGGCATTGTCAAGCTCTTCCGGCAGATAGAAGTCCGGCTCATCGAGGAAGACCCCCGGCAGATGCGTATGGCCGATAAAACAGATATGCTTAACTCGCTCGAATAGGAGTTTCACCTTCAGCGGGTTGGTATAAACATCGTCGGGAAAGATATATTCGTTAATCGGCCTTCTCGGTGATGCGTGAACAAAATCCATTATTGCCGTATTTTTTCCCAGTTTTGCTTTTAATGTTTGGCGCATCGGCAGTCCGCCCAGAAAGCTCCAGCGCCTGTTCTTCACGGCGGTATCCTGCTCAGTTTCCAGAACTTCACGAGTCCAGAAACTGGCCTGTTCGGCGGCGTAGTTGAAGTTGGTCGGCTCGTAAAGAGCAGCGTAATCGTGATTGCCAAGAACGCACCACTTTGTCTTAGCTATAATCAAATCGAGGCATTGGCCGGGGTTTGGGCCGTAGCCAACTACGTCGCCCAAGCAGTAAATTGTTTTTATGCCGCGTTTTTCAATGTCAGCTAAAACTGTCGTCAGCGCCTCGATATTTGAATGTATATCGCTTATAACTGCAAACATAGTACAGCTTAATAGCAGAAAAGCTGCAAAAACGCCAGAAGATTTATTGATTTTTAACAAGGTTGCTTATATTGCAGGTTTTGTTATAATACCACGCAATACGATATACGATATACGAAATACGATATACGATTATGGTAGATATGACTCTTCTTGAAACTCGTGGACTGGTAAAGAGATATTCCGGTCGCTGTGTTGTCGATGACATATTTGTTTCGATAGCCCAGCGCAGCATCGTCGGCCTTCTTGGCCGAAACGGCGCCGGCAAAACCACTACGTTCAGAATGATTATGGGTATGATTACGCCCGAGTCCGGCTCGGTCGTTTTCGAGGGCCGCGATATTACCAAGCTGCCGATGTACAAACGCGCCCGGCTGGGCATCGGCTATCTTTCGCAGGAGCCGAGCATTTTTCAGCGTCTCAGCGTCAGGGACAATCTTTATGCGATTCTGGAAACGATGTCGTACACCGTCGCCGAGCGTAACCGCAGAGCCGACATACTTATCGACCATTTTGGACTGAGTGAGGTTTCCGAAAGCCAGGGCAGGTTTCTTTCCGGCGGTGAGCGAAGAAAACTTGAAATCGCACGCGCTATGGTGACGGACCCTTCGCTGATTCTGTTGGATGAGCCGTTCAGCGGCGTTGACCCTATCGCCGTTGAGGATTTGCAGCGGGAAATTCGCCGGCTTGTCGCTTCCGGCGTTAGCATTCTTGTTACCGACCATAACGTTGAGAGGACGCTGGAGGTAGTTGACAAGGCCTACATAATCGACCACGGCAAGGTAATCGGTTCCGGCTCGCCGGCCGAGATTGTCCGCAACGAGACGGTCAGGAAGCTTTACCTTGGCAGCACATTCGACGGCGACGAATTCGACGAAAAGTAGTTGTGTTTAGCCCCCAACTTTATGTCGGGGGTTACGAAGTTAATGTTTAACCAATTTGTATCTGACGGTTAATGCAGATAGACGTTGAAAAATGTAAAATCACGCATTACCCGGCTGAGGTTTTAGCTGGGCGAGCGCAGCCGGTCAAGGAAATCGACGATAGTATTCGCAAACTCGTCGAGAAGATGACCGATATTATGCTGGAAAATAAAGGCATTGGCCTGGCGGCTCCGCAGGCCGGAATTCCACTACGGCTATTTATCGTATCGCTTGATGCAACCAGAGAATCCGTCAGAGTTTATATAAACCCAACCGTTACAGCAACAACCCGCGAGTTTGATTCAGTCGAAGAGGGCTGTCTGTCTGTGCCGGGAATTTACACGAAAATCCGCAGATACAAAAAATGCAGAGTTACCGCTACCGACCTTGACGGCAACGAATTTACCGAGGAAGCCGAAGGGCTTTACGCAAGATGTCTTCAGCATGAGTACGACCATCTTGAGGGGATGACTATCGCCGGGCGTATGAATTCAGCCGCCAAGATTGCACATCGAAAACAACTCAAAAAACTTAAAGAAAACCACAAAAGAAACGTGAAGCGTGAATAAGCGGATGAGTAAATGAGTTAACTTTCGCACTTTTTGTAAGCATTTAAGATGAATCACATTTTTGGACAGCAATGCGCTATATAGAATAGAATGAGAATACACATAGAGGCAAGCTGTTAGGCAACTATCGATTTATAAGCAAGTTTGAGAAGCTGCTGGGCCGCAGACTGCGGCCGTTGCCTGTGGGCAGACCAAAAAAGAAAACAATAGCAGTAGTAAAGATTGAAAGAAAACAGCAAAAATAGGTGGCTGTCCCCAGTTATCTAGTTATCTAACGAAGCACAATTGGAAATAACGGCGGTTGACTGGCTCATAAAACTTGCGACGATATTTATGGAGAATAAATTATGAGTAAACCAGTAAAGTATCATTATGGTAAATTTCCCCCTAAAAAAATAGATTGGGAAAAATTGATACCCCTGATTGGTCCTGCAAGTGCTGCACTTGCAAGATACGATGGAACCCTTTCAGTCATACCTAATCCTGCTGTTCTTTTGTCTCCGCTGACAACACAGGAAGCAGTTCTTTCTTCAAAAATAGAAGGTACTCAAACAACAATGGGTGAAGTCCTTGAATTTGAGGCTGAAAAAGAAGGCAATGGTTTTAACCCAGAAAAGAAGGCTGATATTAATGAAGTATTGAATTATCGTAAAGCTATCTGGAAAGCGGTGGATATTTTGAAAGAGTTGCCGCTTTGCGCAAGGGTTATTCGTACAGTACACAAGGTTCTTATGCATAATGTTCGAGGACACGACAAAGCACCGGGTGATTACCGGAAAACTCAAAATTGGATTGGGCCGAAAGGTAGCTCTATTGAAAAAGCTCGCTTTGTACCAATCTCACCCAATAAGTTACAGGATGGTATGAGTTCCTGGGAGAAATATATACACCAGAAAGTACAAGATAAAATTGTGCAACTTGCTGTTCTTCATGCCGAATTTGAGGCGTTACATCCTTTTCACGATGGCAACGGCAGGATTGGCAGAATCTTTGTTCCATTGTTTTTACACAAAACTGAGTTAATCCGAAGCCCAGTGTTTTATATAAGCGCGTATTTTGAAAGCAACAGAGACGAGTATTATGAAAGACTACTCGCCGTTTCGAGAGATGGGGACTGGACTGGCTGGTGCCTGTTTTTCCTGAAGGCTGTTGAAATTCAAGCAAAGGAAAACCAGAAAAAAGCAACCGAAATTCTCAAGTTATATGAGCAAAAGAAAACAGAAATCTATGAATTGACACATTCACAATATGCACTACATATACTTGATTTTATTTTTGAACGTCCGATATTTAGGTCAACAGAACTTGCAAAAACAGGAAAAGTTCCTGTGCCATCTGCAAAGAAGGTATTATCCAATTTAAGCAACGCTAACATTATCAAGGTGTTACGAGAATCCAGCGGTCGCAGGGCGGCGGTTTTTGCTTTTACAGAATTATTGAATATAGCAGAAGGCAGGAAGGTCTTTTGAAGATATTGAATTGACCACAAGACCTTTTGTGGATACCAAAAACCGGCCGAAATATCCACAAATAACCTTGAGGATATTTGGGTATCAACGAGAAATTTATAGGCAAAATTGGATTTTATCAGTGAATAGTTTTTATTTTTGAAATTTTAGCTTGTTATGAAGATAGTTTATCTCGGCAGTGGCGAATTCGGTATCAAGTGTCTGAATGCCTTGCGGCAGTCGAGTCATACGCTGGCGTTTATCGTTACACAGCCGCCGCAACCGGCTGGCAGAGGTAGAAAGGAACGGCCAACACCGGTAGCCGAATGGGCGATGAAAAATTCCATCACCTTTATAGAAACAGACAACATAAACACGCCCGAAGTAATTAAAGAAATCAGTTCTTATGAGCCGGATTTGCTCTTGGTTATTGCGTTTGGCCGGAAAATCGGCGGTGATTTGATACAACTGCCGGCCAAAGGAGCTATAAATGTTCACGCATCGCTGCTGCCAAAATACCGCGGAGCTGCCCCGATAAACTGGGCCATCATCAACGGCGAAAAGCAAACCGGCATCAGCATAATAACGCTCGCTGAAAAAATGGACGCCGGACTAATTTGCGCACAGGCGAAAACTGATATTGGAGCCGACGAGACAGCAGGCGAATTGCACGACAGATTGGCGACAATGGCAGCTCCGCTGCTGATGAAAACGCTGGACAAAATTGCAGACGGCTCGATTGTTTATACCGAGCAGGACGATTCCGAGGCAACGCCGGCGCCGAAGCTGAAGAAGTCGGACGGCTTCTTGGACTTCAACGAATCAGCCGAATTTTTAGCGAGAAAAATACGCGGCCTTTGGCCCTGGCCCGGTGCATCTGCGGTTTATGTCTCAAAAAAAAGCGGAAGGTCTCTTCGTGTAGCAATCGCAATGGCCGAGCAGGTTGAAACCGCACATCCCGCTGGCTCGGCGGCTGGGATGCTCGATGAAAATTTGAATGTCATCTGCGGCGACGGTGCTCTTAAAATTACAAAAATCAAGCCGGCTGGCTCAGCCATTATGACTTTCGAAGATTTCGTCAATGGCCGAGCGACTCAACCCGGCGATTTATTTACGAAAGTGAATAACTGAATTGCCCGGGGAAAAACTAAAAACCGCACGCACTATCGCAGCAATTGCCCTGAACCGCTTCGACCAGAAGCGCAATTACGCCGGCACAATTCTGAACAAGCTCCTGCCGAAAACCGATGAAAAACAACGAGCCACCGACCTTGTCTTTGGAACGATAAGAAACCGCTCGGCTATCGATATGGTGCTTGCCAAACTGGCTGACTGCTATATCGAGAGGATACCATCCGAGCTGCTCAACATAATCCGCATCGGGGCCTATGAACTTATCTACTGCCCGGCAACCGCTGAATACTCGATTGTCAACGAAGCGGTTAACAACACCAAAGCAATTGCCGGTAAAAAACAGGCCGGCTTCGTCAACGCTGTGCTGCGTCAAATCGCACGGCATATACAAAGCCGTCAAATTCAGTTATCAGCCGCCGAGCCGCAAAGAACCTTACCACAAACGCCGTCAACCGGCTGCGAATTTGACGCTATTGTTTTGCCGGAGCTGGAACTGTCGCCGGCCGATTACTTCAGCAGCGCCTTTTCACTGCCCAAATGGCTTGTCGCCGATTGGCTGACTGAATTCGGGGCCGAGAAAACAGGACAGATTTGTCTGGCAAGTAATCGAAAGCCGAGCATTTACATCAGGCCCAACAGATTAAGAACAACGATATCGGACTTGGCCGAGAAGTTCCATCGGGCTGATATTGACTTTAAGATAGTGAACGAGTCAATGTTCAGCATCGAAAGTCCGCAGGCGATAACGCAACTTGCCGGCTTTGCCGAAGGGCTTTTCACCGTTCAGGACATAACAGCTTCACAGCCGGTACGATTTCTTCAGCCGCAGCCCGCCGAATGCGGGACAATCCTTGATTTATGCGCCGCACCTGGCACAAAGACAACGCAGTTAGCCGAACTCGCCGATGATAAAGCAAAGATAATAGCAACTGATATTGACAGCAAGCGTCTTGAAAAGGTCAAAGAAAATACCGCCCGGCTTGGCATAAGTGGTGTAAGAATTATCGCATATAAAAATCTGGAAAAGATTGCCGCCGAGGTTGGCCCTTTCGATTGCATCCTGCTGGACGTTCCGTGCTCGAATACCGGTGTTCTGGCAAAAAGACCCGAGACCCGCTACAGAATAAGCACGGAAGCGATAACGGAACTTACGAAGATACAACTGCGGCTGCTTCAGACCGCTGAAACGATGATAAAGCCGCACGGGAAAATTTGTTATAGTACCTGCAGCATCCAGCAGGACGAAAACGACCGGCTTATAAGAAAATTTCTACAAAGAAACTGCAATTTCAAACTTGAATATGAATCGCTTATCCTGCCTTCGGCGGAGCAGCCCGATTGTGATGGCGGATACACAGCAATAATCAGCGGATAGCAGACAGAAAAACGCCGAACGCTGTTCACTGATTCTCCCCCTGCCAAAATGGCACAATTAACAAGAAGACAAAAGTCAGAAAACAGAAGTAAGAAGCCATAAATTCCTTAAATAAGGGATGTTAGCCAGCTCAAACGGATTATGCCCGA
>Ga0164318_10004576_pt1 | contig 13317 bp, 9 predicted proteins | sample GuaBasSedimGuay9_FD_113734 | JGI IMG/M metagenome (GOLD analysis project Ga0164318, IMG submission 113734) | Subseafloor sediment microbial communities from Guaymas Basin, Gulf of California, Mexico - Guay9, Core 4571-4, 0-3 cm | ecosystem: Environmental > Aquatic > Marine > Hydrothermal vents >...
GAGGTAACAGTGATGATTCAACAGCCGCCGACGCTGCCAAAGACAAGCGTAGAGATAACTTCACCGAAAGATGGCACAGTTGTGAGTTCAAATATGATAACAGTCAGCGGAGAAAGTTATGGCGCTACAGCAACAACATACGGATCTGCTATTAGACCGTCACGGATTATTGTTAATGGAGTAGAAGCGGAATTAGTTGAAGAATCTCAATTGATAGTCGGTGGATGGGAGATTGATTTTACAGCTAATAATGTTCCAGTACCGGAATATAGTTTTCAATTAGTACAACCAGCATCGGGATATAGTATTCAAGAGAATAATTATGATGAAATGATTATTATCATTTCTCCCGTTGACATTGAAGCAGAGGTAGTAGTCATAGCATATGATGAAGACGGAAATGAACTTGCACGAGATGAGATAACAGTGAAAATTGAACTTCCCCTTATCACCGCAGACTTTTGATGATGGTGAATTGATTGACGTTATATCTGTAGATATTGATAATGGACTTGAACCAATTGATGATTTTTCTTTTGATGTTATCGTAAATAATAACAGCTATAGTAACAGATATACTAATTAGGATAGTAATAGATAGAATAATAGTTTTTCTGATGTTATCATCGTAGATAGTCGTAATCGAAGATAATAATAAATTTAAGGAGTGGGTTATCTATGAAGTAATATGCGATGTTGTAAGATTATTGAACGTAGAATCATATATAAAAGAATAAATGCCCTTCGTAATAAGGGCATTTGTTCTTTTAGAGAAGGTGTGAAGAACGGATATAAATGGAAAATTTTCCAAGTAGTATAAAGATTTTACTCCTTTTTTTCTTTCTTTCTTTTTCATTTGACAAGGCCTATCTTATTTAGTATCATTAGTTTCCTAATAATTCACGAGATTGGTTTTTATTCACTTTCCTCCATTCATAATGACTAAAAAATTGTACGATAAAAAAAAGTCTATTTTTATAATTAATTTAATAAAGTGAATGAAGCCCAGATTTAAATGAAGCTCAGACTTATGGAACGAAGTGACATAAGTCTGTTAGCTAAATTTATCCCGCACTTTCTTATCTGATACTTTTCTGTCTGGATGAAAGTGCGGGATTTAATTCGCACAGTGACTTATGTCGTAATAGATACTCCATAAGTCACGTGCTCATTAAAGGAGCATTTTATGGGAATGTGGGTTGGCCGCGGACGAAAGGCAAGAAGATGTTACGGTTTTGATGAAATATCACTTGTGCCTGGTGAGGTATCGATAAATCCAAATGAAGTTGACCCATCATGGGAATTTAATGGAAAGCGCTACGATGTTCCCATCCTTGCTGCTGCTATGGATGGCGTTGTTGATGTGAAATTTGCAATTACCATGGGGAAGTTAGGGGGGCTCGCCGTATTGAATCTTGAAGGTGTGCAAACGAGGTACGAAGATCCGAGTGAAGTTATTGCTGACATTGCTCATGCAACGCCGGAGAAGGCCACACAGCTTATTCAGAAGTTGTATGCACCAAAAATCAAAGAAAAATTAATTACAAAGCGGATTCGTGAGATTAAAAAAGCTAACGTTCCAGTGATTGTCAGCTCGATTCCACAGCGCGCTCAAGAATTGGGGAAAATTGCGCAGGATGCGGGCGCAGATATTTTTGTTGTACAGTCACAAGTATCTTCTGTAAAACATATTTCGCGTGAATATAAAGTCTGTGATTATAAAAAAATATGCAAGTCTTTGAAGATTCCCGTGATGATTGGCAATGCAGTGACATATAAAATGACTCTACAACTTATGGAAGCGGGGGCCAGTGCCGTCCTCATTGGGGTGGGGCCTGGTGCGGCATGTACAACACGCGGTGTTTTGGGTATCGGCGTTCCGCAGGTTACTGCAACCTGTGATGCAGCTGCCGCACGGGATTTTTATTTTAAGCGGACAAAAAAATATGTCCCTATCATTACTGACGGAGGGATGACTACTGGTGGGGATATTTGTAAAGCGTTTGCATCAGGTGCTGATGCAGTGATGGTCGGTTCGGCATTTGCTCGTGCCAAAGAAGCACCGGGTAAAGGGTGTCATTGGGGTATGGCAACACCTAATATTAATCTGCCACGGGGGACGCGCATACGCGTGGGTACTGCTGGCACCTTGAAAGAAATTCTATTTGGCCCTGCACGGACTGATGATGGCACACAAAACTTGATGGGTGCGTTGCGAGCTTCAATGGGCAGTATTGGGGCTCAGGGATTAAAAGAGTTTCAGCTGACGGAAATTATTATTGCACCGGCGATCAAAACTGAGGGAAAAGTTTTCCAAAGCGCACAAAGAATAGGCATGTGCCGATAAAATAAGATTGCAACACCCCCCTGACCCCCCTTAAATAGGGGGGACGGATGATATTTGAGATTCCCCCTTACTAAAGGGGGTGCCCCGTAGGGGCGGGGGATGTAATGGTCAGCGAAAATTAGCGTTAAGGATAAATGAAACAACCTGAGACGATATTAATTCTAGATTTTGGTTCTCAATACACACAACTTATTGCACGCCGCGTTCGGGAAAACAAAGTTTTTAGTCTAATCCTTCCCTGTAATGTTTCAATTAAGAAAATCAAAAAGGTGAATCCCTCCGGCATTATTCTTTCCGGCGGCCCTTCAAATGTATATCAGAAGAATTCTCCCTCACCCGCAAAAGAAATTTATTCTCTCAATATTCCTATTCTGGGTATCTGTTACGGTATGCAGCTTATTGCACATGCTTCGGGAGGTAAAGTGAAGAAAACCGTGTTGCGTGAATATGGGCATGCTGAATTGGCCATTGATAAGAGAGAGGACATTTTTTATAAATTACCTAAAAAGATTAAGGTTTGGATGAGTCATGGTGATGAGGTATCGATATTACCTAAAGGGTTTCAAAAAATTGCACATACTCAGAACGCGCCTGTAGCTGCTTTAAGGAACAAGGAACGGAGAGTATTCGGGATTCAATTTCATCCTGAAGTTATTCACACACCCTTGGGAGGGAAAATAATTGCTAATTTTCTTTTTAAAGTGTGCCGGCTTTCAGCTAACTGGACGCCGCAAAATTTTATTAAAGATACAATCAAAGAAATTCGAAAGAAAGTCGGAGGCGAGAAAGTAATACTTGGTCTTTCAGGAGGAGTCGATTCTTCAGTAGCCGCCCTTCTTATTCATAAAGCTGTTGGACGCCGTCTTAGGTGTATTTTTGTTGATAATGGCGTATTGCGCCATAATGAAAGACAGAGGGTGCAGAATACTTTCAAGAAGCATTTCGGTCTAAACCTTAGGGTAGTTAATGCCGAGAAAACGTTTTTGACCAAACTCAAGGGCATCGAAGATCCTGAACGGAAAAGAAAAATAATAGGCCGTGAATTTATCAAGACATTTGAAAAAGAAGCTCATAAGATAGGAAGAGTAAAATTCTTAGCACAAGGGACTCTTTATCCTGATGTTATTGAATCGGTAAGCTTTTACGGCGGGCCTACGAGTACCATTAAGAGCCATCATAACGTGGGAGGACTTCCCAAAAAGTTAAAACTTTCGTTAATCGAACCCCTGCGCGAGTTATTCAAAGACGAAGTTCGTGAAGTCGGTCGCGCAATGGGACTTGCGGATGAACTTGTTGACCGTCAACCGTTCCCGGGACCGGGTCTCGCTGTTCGTATTATTGGAAGTTTTACAAAAAAGAGAGCGGACTTGCTGCGTGCCGCAGATACCATATTATTGGATGAAATCCGTAAAGCAGGTCTTTATAAAAAACTATGGCAAAGTTTTATGGTACTTTTGCCTATTAAAAGTGTTGGTGTTATGGGGGATGTGAGGACATACGAGCACGTTGTTGTGATACGTGCTGTTACATCTCGCGACGGAATGACTGCTGATTGGGCGCGGATTTCTCATAGTGTTTTGAATACTATCTCAAATAGAATTATTAATGAAGTAAGAGGCATTAACAGGGTTTGTTTAGATATTAGTTCCAAACCACCTGCAACGATAGAGTGGGAATAACCAAAAGTAACAAATGAATTCACATTCGAATTTTGTACACCTACATGTACATACTCAATTTAGCTTGCTTGACGGAGGATGCAAAGTAGGGGATCTTATCCAACGCTCCTGCGAATTGAAGTTTCCTGCCATTGCCATAACCGATCATGGAAATATGTTCGGTGCGATTGATTTTTATACCGAAGCAATGAAACAGGGAATAAAACCCATAATCGGCATTGAGACGTATATAGCTCCCGGTTCCCGATTTGATAAATCAACACACGGGATTAAAGAAACAGCATTTCATCTTGTTCTCCTGGCAAAAGATGAAGTGGGATATAAAAATTTAATGAAGCTTTCTTCTATAGGTTATCTTGAAGGTTTTCATTATAAGCCCCGTATCGATAAAGACATTTTACAGGAATATTCTCAAGGGTTAATAGCAATGAGTGCATGTCTTCACGGAGAAGTTTCGTATTTGGTTTTGAACAATCAACTGCAGGATGCAAACAATACCGTAGGTAAATACATTGAAATATTTGGTAAGGATAATTATTACCTTGAGGTGCAAGATCAGGGTTTAAAAGAACAGAAGATTGTAAATAAAGCATTCCTGGACATTGAGAGGCGGACAGGTGTGAAACTGGTTGCTACTAATGACGTGCATTATCTTTCTGAAAAAGATAGCATTGTTCATGAAGCACTCTTATGTATTCAGACAGGAACAACACTGCATGATCCGAATCGTATGCGTTTTGCCACGCCTAATTTTTATCTCAGATCTGCCGAAGAAATGCATGAATTGTTTCGTGATATTCCTCAAGCATTGAAAAATACTATTGAGATCGCGGAAAAATGTAATGTCGAAGTAGATTTAAATTCTACGCACTTACCTAATTTTAAATCGCCTGTGGGAAAGTCACGTGAAGCGTATTTGCGTGATTTGTCTATAACCGGGCTTGAGAAAAAAATTGATTCTGTGATACCTGAAGAATATCAGCGCCGTCTGGACTATGAATTATCAATAATCAATAAAATGGGATATGCGAGTTATTTTTTGATTATCTGGGATCTTATCCGGTTTGCAAAAGATAGTTCGATCCTTGTTGGGCCGGGGAGGGGGTCGGCAGCGGGAAGTCTGGTGTCCTATTCGTTGAATATTACTGAAGTTGATCCGTTAAAATTTGGTCTTATTTTTGAACGGTTTCTTAATCCCGATCGCGTAAGTTTACCTGATATTGATATTGACTTTTGTTATGAGCGGCGTGACGAGGTTATTAATTACGTTGCCAAAAAGTATGGCCAGTCAAATGTTGCCCAGATTATAACGTTTAATACTATGGCCGCTCGTGGTGTCATTCGTGATGTGGGCCGTGTTATGGGTATGTCATACAGTGAAGTTGATAAAATTGCCAAACTTATTCCCGAAGGTATAGGTATGACGATTAAAAAAGCACTCCTCAGTGAACCGCGGCTTAAAGAATTAGTTGATACTAATGAACAGATCTTACAGCTTATAGAAACAGCAAAGGCACTCGAAGGGCTCTCACGCCATGTCTCGATTCATGCTGCCGGTGTTGTGATTTCAGATAAACCCCTTACCGAATATGTGCCTCTTTATAAAGCAAATGATGTTATTTCTACTCAATATACTATGAAAGTCCTTGAGAAGATCGGTCTTTTGAAAATGGATTTTTTAGGTCTCAAGACATTAACGGTCATCAATGAAGCAGTAAACATAATAAAGAAGACTAACGGAATTGATATTTTTATCGATAGAATTCCTTTTGATGATGAGAAGACATATGATCTATTCTGTCATGGCGAGACGTTTGGAGTATTCCAACTTGAAAGTTCCGGCATGCGTGATATTTTACGCAAATTAAAACCAAGGCGTTTTGAGGATATCGCAGCTTTGTTAGCTTTGTATAGGCCTGGTCCATTAGGGAGTGGAATGGTAGATGATTTTATTCAAAGGAAACATGAGGGGACAATGATTTCCTATGATCATCCGTCTCTTGAACCTATTTTGAAAGAAACTCACGGCGTTATTTTATATCAGGAACAGGTTATGCAGATAGTGAGTGCTCTGGCTGGCTTTAGCCTTTCCCAAGCTGATATTCTGCGCCGTGCTATGGGTAAAAAAATTCCGGAAGTAATGGAAAGACAGAAACAGACTTTTATTGACGGGGCACTTAAAAATAATGTGAGTAAATCTGTTGCCGATAAAATATTCAACTTAATAGAATATTTTGCAGGATACGGCTTCAATAAGTCTCATTCCGTTGCATACAGTTTTATTTCCTATCAGACCGCCTATCTCAAGGCCAATTTTCCACTGGAGTTTATCACCGCGGTATTAACGGCAGAGAAAGATAATACTGATAAGATTGTCCGCTACATTGACGAAGCAAAACGATTGGGTATTACAATTTTGCCGCCTTCTGTGAATGAGAGTTTCTCAAAATTTACCTGTTCGAAACAGGATAATACTATCCGGTTCGGCCTTTCTGCAGTAAAAAATGTAGGTTCCACGGCAATTGATTCGATTATTAAAACACGAAATAGAGTCGGAAAATTTAAATCTCTTTATCAATTTACGGAAAATGTTGATTTGCGTGTGGTTAATCGTAAAGTTGTGGAAAGTCTCATAAAGAGCGGAGCATTTGATTCCTTCGATCGCAAACGTTCTCAATTAATGGCATCTGTAGATCATGTATTAGAGGTTGGCAATAAAATGCAAAAGGATAAAGCAAGCGGACAGCTTTCATTTTTTAAAGATTTTGAGCAGCAGAAAGGGTTTGAACAAGACGTTCAAAAAATTCCCAGTATCGATGAATGGCCAGAAGGGCAGCTGCTTGCATTTGAAAAAGAGGTGCTTGGTTTTTATATTTCATCTCATCCCTTGGCAAAATATGAAACAATGTTGAGGGCATATACGACTGCAAATAGTTCTACTCTGGTTAATTTTGCTGACCAAAAGGAAGTAAACGTCGGTGGTATTATTGATTCGGTTTCTGTAAAGTCTACTCGCAGGGGAGATAGAATGTGTTTTATTTCAATGCAAGATTTAGAGGGTAAGTGTGAAGTAGTTGTGTTTCCCGATGTTTTTAAAAAATTTGAGACAATTTTGAACCCTGATGTATTGGTATTTGTTAAAGGGAAAATCAATGCACGCGAAGATGAAGCAAAGATAATTGCAAATGAATTTATACCATTACATGAAGTACGCACACGTCTTACGAAAGTTTTTACTATAGACCTTTTTACTGCCGGTCTTGAGCATGTAACACTGGAGAAATTAAAGAAGATTTTATTAAAATATAGAGGTAATGTTCCTGTTTACCTGAACTTCAAAGAACCCAGCGGGAAATGCACCCAACTTATTGTGGGAGAAGACCTTAAGATTAATGTATCAGATAGTTTGTTTGATGAAATTTATGACCTTCTTGGTGAACATACAATAAAAATAACCACTTAGAAAAATTATATTTTTCCCCGCAGATAGACATTGTCTAATAAAAAGCACACAAGATATTGGGGTGCAATAAGATAAAGAAAAATTACTTGACATAATATATAAAATTTGTTATTTTCTTTAGGTGTAATAAGTTATGTAAATTTATTTACATGAATAAGGAGGTGAAATACAATGACCAAAAAAGACATTGTTATGAAAGTTGCTGGTGACACTAACTTAACGCAGATTGATGTTAAGAAAATTGTTCAGAAGACACTTGATGCGATCGTTGACAGTTTAGAACGAGGTGAGACAGTTGAATTAAGAAACTTTGGTGTTTTTAAAGTTAAGCAAAGACGCGGACGTATCGGGAGAAATCCTCGTACAGGTGACGAAGTTCCTGTCCCAGAAAAAAAAGTTGTTGTATTTAAGCCCGGTTTAATTTTAAAGCATAAAGTAAAATAATTTATTCGGCAAGTAAAAGTTTTTTTACAATAATATTATTATTGTAGAGACGAACTTTATTTATAGGTTCTAGGCCTCATATAGAAAAAACCTATGGGGTTATTATACTGGTAGAGAAAGCACCAACTTAGTTGGTGATAAGATACATAATTGCTGATTTATTGTAATATCGGCAAAACCCCGTTAGAGAGAAATCTTTAACGGGGTTTATTCTTTTTGGTTAAGTTAATACTAAATACCCCTTAGGTCCTTCGATTTTTATCGATTGCTGCGGACCTGAGCTAAAAAAAATTTACCGTGGGAAACCCAAGACAATTAAAACTTTTTTATGTACATCCTGATGACATTAATAAAAATGAGCTTTTTCTAATAGGCAGTGAAGCTCATCATGCTCTGGATGTTATGCGGCTTAAAGTTGGCAGTACTTGTGAGGTTTTTGACGGAAGGGGAATGAGCTATACGGTCAAGCTGTCCGCCAGATGTGGCAGAGGGAGGGTTAAGGCGGTAATTATTCGAAGCCGGAAGGAGGCTTCGTTGCCAGCCTTTTCCATAACACTCGCACAGGCAGTTCCACGCAAAGGAAAGTTTGATTTTATCATCGAGAAAGCCACTGAACTCGGGGTAAGGACTATAATACCGATGCTTACGGTCAGGACCGTTGGAAAAGTTCCGAGAGAGAAAAAGGAAAAGGCGATCAAGCGTTGGCAGAACATTATTATCCAGGCTGCAAAACAATCGAGGCAGTTTGTATTGCCTGATGTTAAATTGCCTAAGCCATTTAATGAGGTTATGGATAATTGTCTTAACTATGACTTTACATTAATTCCTTCTCCTCGTGAGATCATATCGCGCAAAGAAATACTTTCAAGGATTGATAAAACTTACAGGCGTAAGAAGCGGGTAAGTATCGCTCTCGTCATCGGGCCTGAAGGAGGTTTTACTCCCGAAGAACTTTCATACGCAAAGAAGAATAACGCAATTTCGTTTTCATTGGGTAAAAATATTTTAAAAACAGATACAGCAGTGATTGCCTCTGTAGGCATGTTACAGAGTCTGCTGTAAAAAAATTACGATATCGAATTTTTTCAATTATTTTTAGAAAGGTTTATCGAAAGCAGAAATGACTAAAACCGTATACTTTAAAACACTCGGCTGTAAAGTAAATCAATATGAGACTCAACTCATGCGCGAGCTTCTCATTAAGAGCGGTTTTAGGGAAACTGAAAGACCGGCCTCAGCCGGTTATGTTATTGTAAATTCATGTACGGTCACCCGTCATAGTGACAGGAAGACAATGTATTATCTGCGCCGCTTTAAGAAAGCAAACCCGGAGGCAAAGATTATTGTTGCCGGCTGTATTACAGAAGATGAGAATAACCTCCCATTACTTTCAAGAAGTGCTGATATTATTATCTCCAACCGGGAAAAAGCGGATATTGTTCGGAAAATAACTAAAGGTCTTGATAAGACTGGAATGGTTTCTGATTCTCAAACAGTGGAAGGAGAGGCGGAAGATAATTTTTCCATTTCGTCATTCAAGGGGCATTCCCGCGCGTTCATAAAGGTTCAGGACGGCTGTAACATGAATTGTTCATACTGTAAGGTCCGAATTGTAAGGGGAAAGTCCCGGAGTCGTCCGATAGAAGATATATGTAAAGAAATCGAAGACTTAGTTAGTAACGGATATAAAGAAATAGTTTTAACAGGAATACAACTCGGAGCATACGGCAGGGATTTAACCGGGAAATCAGAAATCGTTCTGTTGCTTGAGAAGATTTCTGAAATTTCTGGACTCACCAGAATGAGACTCAGCTCTATCGAACCGTTTGATGTATCAGATGAGCTTATTGAATATATGGCCGGAAATTATAAGATATGTCCTCACCTTCATATTCCTCTTCAGAGCGGTGATGATTCTATACTTAAGAGTATGCGGCGTGGTTATACATCTAATCAATTCAAAGAATTAATAAGCAGGATAAAAGGGAAAATTCCTTGTTTTGGCTTAACAACTGATGTGATTGTCGGATTTCCAGGTGAGGATGAAGATGCATTTCTGAATACTATTAATGTTTTAAGGGAAACAAAGCCGCATAAAATACATTTTTTCCCGTTTAGCCCCCGCCCTGGAACGGATGCCTCCTTATTTAGCGGACGTGTTTCTCATCAGGAAATAAAAAGGCGGGAGAATATTCTTAAGAGTTTAAATAAAGAACTTTTCTTAAGCAGTTCTCAGTTTTTGAGAGAGACGGTGCAGCCCGTTTTGTTAGAAACTTATGCCGCATACAATTCTACTATTATAGGAAGATTGCCTGATTATCGTAAGGTTTTCATAGAGGCAGATTCTTCCCTTATTAATTCCATAGTTCAGGTGTTAATTGTAGGTTGTGGTGATGAATATTTGAGGGGAAGGCTTGCACATCAGTTTGATAAAAATGTTCTTAGTGCGTAAGTGTTTGTATATCATAATCTTAAAGAAAATAATCTATTATTATTAATATAAAACATAATTAGACTTAACTGGAGTGGTAATTGACAAAGGAGGAGCGGTATGTTATTATTACGTCTTTTTGAGGCCATTAAAATGGATATTGCTTTATCTCAATTGGGTTGGATTGATTTGGTCGTGGTAATCCTGCTTATATTAGGTGCCATTATTGGTTTTACCCGTGGCTTAAAACATCAATTCCCACTTTTAATTTCTTTAGTTGCAACAGCTGTTGTTCCTATACATTATTATGATAGGATTAGTCAGCTTGTTACGCAGCATTCATCGATCTCACCGGTCGTATCACAGATGGCTTCATTCTTTCTGTTGGCAATTTGTACCAACCTGGTTGTTAAATTTATACTCACTTTATGTGCAAAATTAGGAAATATTGACTTTATCTATTCTGTAGAACGAATAGGGGGCAGCTTAATCGGTATATGCCGTTACATCCTTTTGTTCTCTCTCATATCGTTTTTTATTAATATTCTAACGTTGCCTGTGATTAATGAGTTGTATTCTACAAGATCATTAAGTGGCCATATGATAATGAATTTAAGTCCCAAGGTTCATGATTATTCGGTTTCTGTTATAAAAGGCTTAATAAAAGAGATTCGCTCTTCAGATACGTAAGATGGCATGAGTAAATTAAAACGTGATTTTTATAGACGTAATACACGCGTGGTTGCGATTGAATTACTTGGTAAAGTACTCGTAGTACGTAATTCAAAGCATACGATGCGCGCAAAGATTGTAGAAACAGAAGCATATTTTGGCGATAAAGATCCCGCAAGTCATGCGTACCGTGGCGTTACACCGCGAAATCGGGTTATGTTCGGTCCGCCCGGTTTTTCGTATGTATATTTTGTTTACGGGAATCATTATTGTTTTAATGTCGTTACAGAAGAAGACGGCACGGCCGGTGCGGTTTTAATTAGAGCGGTTGAGCCGCTTAAGGGGATTCGGGAGATGATGAAGCGACGAGGTGTTAAGAAGCTTCATCATGCAACAAACGGCCCGGGTAAACTAACCCAGGCATTAGGTATCTCAAGGAGACATTCGGGTATTGATCTTAGGGGTAACAATATATTTGTTACCAATGACCAATCATTGTCTAAGAAGAATCTCATTATAGGGGTAAGTCCCCGCATTGGCGTGGGCGGAGGACGGGATAAACTTTACAGATTTTATATTAAGGATAGTAAGTTTGTCTCGAAATTTAAAATTTGAGGCAGATAATTTTAAGAATAATCTTACGTTTACGTAGTTGAAAGTAAAGGAGGGAAGTTTTGAAACTTAAAAAATTTTACGAATCGATTATCAGTGAAGGTATTAAAAGCGACCCGCGCGGAGTATCTGGGGTCAAGGCGCTTTTAGCAGAAGAAAAAAAGAAATATGAAAAGTTAGAAAAAGAGAAAAAAGAGACATTTGACCGTGACCGTTTATTTAATCCTTATGCTGACAGCCGTGTTCTTTTCGGGACACCGGAGACTGAGGTTAAAAGTATTGCAGTGGGTATTGATATTGAAGTCGGCGAAATGGTTTTGATTGATAGACTGCGCGAACGCGGCGAGAAGATAAGCTGTGCCGTCTCACACCATCCAGCAGGCCATGCCTTGGCTAATTTTTACGAAGTGATGTCTCTACATGCTGGACTTTTCAGCAAGAGCGGCATTCCTGTTGCTGTTGCAGAGAGCCTGACAAAGGAGAAGATGGGTGAAGTCGGAAGAAGCATATCCAGCTTAAATCACATGCAGGTAGTTGATGCTGCCAAATTGCTTGATATTCCCCTGATGTGTGTGCATACACCTGCGGATAATCATGTTTCCGTGTTTTTACAGAAGATGTTTGATACTAAGAAGCCGAAGAAGTTGAAAAATTTATTGGATATTTTAAATGGACTGGAAGAATATAAGCAGGCACGGAGTATAAATGCGGGACCCACTATTCTTAACGGAGGTCCGGAAAGTTATGCGGGCAAAATTTTTGTTGATATGACTGGCGGCACTCAGCCTTCCAAGGAGATTTTTTCTCGCCTTGCACAGCAGGGCATTAGTACTGTGGTAGGTATGCATTATAGTGAATCTCATTTTAAAAAGGCAAAAGAAGAGCGCGTCAATATTGTTATTGCCGGGCATATCTCTTCTGATAATCTGGGATTGAACTTGATCTTAGATAAGGTGACGAGGAAAGAGAAAATTAATGTAATTGAGTTAAGCGGATTCAGGCGGGTGAAGAGGAAATAAAATTGGTTTTGTTAGTAGGGGCGGGGTGACCCCGCCCCTACTACTGATATTAGTTAAACAAGACGGTTAACACATGAGTATTGATGACAGAGTTATTGATGAGGTAAGCCGTGCCACGGATATTGTTCAGGTTATAGCCGGTTATATACCTATCAAAAAGGCTGGGGCTAATTATAAAGCGTTGTGTCCTTTTCATAGGGAGAAGACCCCTTCATTTATGATAAGCCCGCAAAAGCAGATCTATCATTGTTTTGGCTGCGGGGCCGGAGGGAATGTGTTCAGCTTTGTTATGAAATACGAAAATATGACCTTCCCCGAAACGCTCAGACATCTGGCGCAAAAGGCAGGCATACGGATTCCTGAAGAGAGAAAATTTTCCAAAGAGAAGGTTTCAAAAAAAAGGGTAGTATCGGAAATTTACAGTGCGGCATGTGAATATTACCGCACCAATTACGTCAATGATATCAAGGGAAAGCCTGCACGGGATTATTTTGAGGCAAAAAGGGGTTTTAGCCGGCAGGTATGCTCTTTTTTTAAAATAGGATACGCGTCCTTTGACAGTCGTGGGCTCCTGAATTATTTGCGAAAGAAAGGGTTTCAGGAGGACATAATACGCCGCTCGGGTCTTGTAATAAGCCCGGCTTCCGGAC
>Ga0164318_10004577_pt1 | contig 13317 bp, 14 predicted proteins | sample GuaBasSedimGuay9_FD_113734 | JGI IMG/M metagenome (GOLD analysis project Ga0164318, IMG submission 113734) | Subseafloor sediment microbial communities from Guaymas Basin, Gulf of California, Mexico - Guay9, Core 4571-4, 0-3 cm | ecosystem: Environmental > Aquatic > Marine > Hydrothermal vents...
AAGAAGCTACTAACACGGCTTATCCTTAATTATTTTTACTTTTTTTATTCGTTTTATTGTAAAACTTGGTATTGATTATTTTTGCGTGGTGTTTCACATAGGAAATTAATTTTCTTTCTGAATATTGTTTTTTAGGCACTCGATTAGAAGTTAGTGGAGAGAGAATCGGTCGACAATTCTTGAGCCTAGTGTTGAGACGGCTCTCGTGGCGATGCGTACCGTAACGCAGTCATCAAACGCATCACGTAAAAGTGCAAAAATGCACGTTACAGAAATTATCACTAACTTTTTAGCAAGCGCTACTTCATAAACAAGGTTTCTAATGAGTTGACGTAGTTATAAGTGCTTAAAAATAGCCTATTGTTTTGTTGTGAAGTTGTGAAAATGTACTATAACTTCATCTAGAATAACTAGACTGAAATAATTATAGAGCTACCAAATAATTAAAAAACAATACTCTATAACTTAAAAAATAAGAAAAAGACTGGAATGATGAGGATGTAAATGTGAACATTAGGGATTTGCAATCAAAACTTTATCATGATATTGAGCAGTTAAAGAGCAAAGAAGGTTACCTCAATGCAGGATATCCTAGATATAATACTCTTTTTGGACGTGATTCGATAATCTCTGCATGGCAAATGTTAAGAATAGACCCATCTATTGCAAAAGCCACATTAATAGTCCTATCAAAATATCAAGGGGAAAAAATAGATCCAATATCTGAGGAAGAGCCAGGAAAAATCTTACATGAATATCGATTCGAACCTAAAGAACAAGCAGAATTACCAAACTGGAAGTTTCCCTATTATGGTAGTGTTGACAGTACGCCTCTTTATATAATTTTGGCAGCAGAATATCTTAGAGCCACTAACGATAAAACGTTTTTACTGGGAATATGGAAAAATATTCAAGCAGCACTTGATTGGATAGTTCAATATGGCGACAAAGATGAAGATGGCTTTATTGAATATCAGAGAAAAAATCCATATGGTCTATATCATCAAGGATGGAAAGATGGCAGCGACGACTCTCTTAAAATTAAACCACCTGTAGCAATTGTTGAAGCACAAGGATACGTCTATGCAGCATATTATAGCGTAGTATACATAAACCAAAAACTTATCAAAAGTAAAAAATATTCGAAGATTATGTTAGATTTTGCAAAAAAATTGAAAGATAAATTTAACAAAGCATTCTGGATGGATGATGAAAAGTTTTTTGCATTAGCTCTTGATGGAGAGAAAATGCAACGAACAGCAATAACATCTAATCCAGGACATCTGTTATTTACTGAAATCATTGATAAGACAAAAATAGACTACGTAGTCAAGCGTCTCTTTCAACCAGATTTATGGACAAATTATGGCATAAGAACTCTTTCTATGCATGATCCGGACTTTGATCCATATAGCTATCATCTAGGATCTATATGGCCTCATGATAATTGGATAATCTATAAGGGTTTACAAAGACTTGGGTATCATCAGCAAGCTGAAAAAATCAAGAAAGCATTGCTACGAGCTTATAAAAAGCTCAATAAGATTCCTGAGCTATATGCTGTTGTGGATGATGAAATAATTGATTTATCGATATCTAATGAGGATATGCATTATACACGAGCAAATCCAGTACAAGCGTGGGCCAGTGGTGCATTACTTGAGATGATTATGACATGAGTGTAAAACAAAGCAGTTAGAATTTTAAAGTTCTTTTTATCTATGGAGCTCATTAAAACAGAATTGATATGTCACACTTTTGATTTTAATGCTTCACGCAGAGTTTTAGCAGCATATTCTGGTGGGACAGGGTTTACAAAAATATTTGTGTTATACTCGAAACCAGCATATATAGTAAGTCTAGGAAATATCCGCATATGCATATGATATTCTTTCTCGTCTATTGTTTGCCAGAATGCATAATTGTAGGGGATATCTTGTAATATCTTAAATATAGCTGCTAATATATCGCGTGTGGCTATAGCGAAGTCGTCTCTTTCTTTATCAGTAAGTTCTACAATGTTGTTAACGTGTCGTTTGACAAAAATCCAAACTTCAAAAGGTGTTATAGATGCAAAAGGGCAAAAAGCAACTACAGAGTCATTTTCATATATAAAACGTTCACTATTCTTTTCTTTTTCAATGATCTTATCATACGCGCATTTACCATTTAAATAGTTAAGTCTTTTAATTTCCTCATTTATAATGGGCGGCACTATAGGTATCGCAATCAGTTGAGAGTGTGGATGTGATAAACTAGTTCCTGCTTTCATACCATAATTTCTGAAAATACTCACAAATCGAATGTTTTCTTTTGAGCTTACTGCTGAGAATCTATCTTTATATGCTCTGAAAACAAGTTTTATTTGTTCATCGGGCATCAAGTGAAGTTGTTCTTGATGATTAGGTGTTTCTATAATAACCTCATGGATGCCAACTCCATTCATGTATATCAAATCATTTTCAGAAATTAGCAGAGTATTACTTGGTTTTAACGCTGGATATAAATTGGGAACAACTCTAATAAGCCAATTATTTTTCCGTCTTTGGTCTTTTTTATCACAATCAATAAGAATTTTTTTACCTGTAGGTATATAGAGCATTGTGGCTGGTGGTGTTTTCTCTTCATTTCCTGCGCAGAAAGGACAGTCCATAAAGTTATCTACTTGATGTGGCTCTGTTTTAAAATCAGATGGTCTCTTTATTCTTTCTGTAGCAATTATTACCCACTTGTCCAAGATGTAATCTTTTCTTATTTCGTTAGGCATCCAATGACCACCAGTTTATTCTGAATCTGAATTTACATTCTTGTCCAGTAACAATATTATTTTTAAGATACATAAATTATTTATTCCTCTGTCATTAGTTTAGTTTATAAAATTGATGCAAATTTTTTGAGACGGTTAGAAAAATTGTTGGTGAGGAAAATGTCTCTTGTAGAACCATTAGGAAAAAACAAACTGAGTGACTATACAGAAATAATAGGTAAAGATGAAATAGAATCTATAAAGAGCCTTGCAGACAAGCTTAACGGTGCTTCTGTGATACATGTGAATTCAACATCATTTGGAGGAGGAGTGGCTGAGATTTTACATAGAATGATTCCTCTCATGCGTGATGTTGGCTTAAAAGCAAATTGGAAAGTAATTAAAGGAGATTTAGATTTCTTTACGGTTACAAAAACAGTATTTCATAATGGTCTCCAAGGAGATGATGTGAAATTTTCTGATAAAGATAAGGAGATATATCTACATTATAATAAGGTAAATGCAAGTGATTTAGATTTAGACGCAGATTTTGTTGTGATTCATGATCCTCAGCCGCTTGCTATTATAGACTACTATCAACGAAGAGATGACTCAAAATGGGCATGGCGATGCCATATAGATTTGTCCTCTCCAAATCTTATAGTCTGGAACTTTGTTTCAAATTACATAAAGAAGTATGACGGCGTAATTTTCACAATGCAAGAATATGTTAAGAAGGACATAAGTGTGAAAAAAATTGCCATAATTCCTCCATCTATTGACCCTCTTAGCGATAAGAATAAACCATTACCTGAAGATAAAATAAACTCAATTTTAGAAAAATATGATGTTGACCCAGAGAGGCCTATTATATCACAAGTAGGCCGATTTGATCCCTGGAAGGATCCTTTAGGAGTTATTGATACTTATAGAATGGTGAAGGAAAAAATCCCAGAGACTCAACTTTTACTTATTACATCCATGGCTTATGATGACCCAGAGGGGTGGTATTGGTATGAAAAGATAGCTAGGTACGCTGGCAATGACTATGATATTCATTTGTTGACTAATTTAATAGGTGTTGGTAGCATCGAAGTGAATGCATTTCAAAGGGCAACTAATGTTTCAATACTAAAATCAATTCGAGAAGGTTTTGGGCTGGTTGTTTCAGAGTCTTTATGGAAAGGTGTCCCAGTTGTTGGCAGCAGAGTTGGTGGAATTCCTCTTCAGATAGTAGATGGCGTGAATGGTTTTCTTGTGGATAGTATAAAAATGGCTGCTGAGAAGATAATATACTTGCTTAAGCATCCTGAAACGGCAAAACAAATGGGTTTAAATGGGATTCAGCATGTCAGAAAGAATTTCTTAATAACACGTCACTTAAAAGATTATCTAGAATTCTTCATTGAGCTAAATGGTATGAAAGATAATAAATAATAAAGCTTAACTCACTGAAAGTATTATTTTTTTATCTAAATTCACTTTAACTATTCAATGAAATGTTTTAGTTTTCAAGTAAGAATAGCACTTGACTAAAAGTTAGTGGAGGGGGAATCGATTATCTATTTTTGAGCCTAGTGTTGACACAGTTTTCGTGACTATGCATATCGTAACATGTCCATCAAACGCATCATACAAGAGTACAAAAAATGTATGCTACAGAAATTATCACTAACTTTTTAGCGAGTGCTGTAAGAATAGATGACCGATAGTGTTATATATGCAACCCTCTAAGTATGTTACTTGAAAAATGACTAATAGCTCTAAAAATTATAGATACCTATAACTCACTCTTGCCTAGGTATAATAAGAGAGGCACAATGGCTACAGATTCTTGTAATTACGCAAGAATAGATTAACTAAGAAAGTGCGGAGGCTTATATATGGCCGATGTAATACTTGAAAATCTGACTAAATATTTTGGTGATTTTAGAGTAATAGAAAATATAAATTTACATATTAAGAATAAAGAGTTTTTAGTACTTTTAGGACCATCAGGATGCGGAAAAACGACAACACTAAGATGTATAGCTGGTTTAGAAACACCCACTAGTGGAAATATATACATTGGCGGAGAACTTGTCAATGATGTACCTACAAAAGATAGAAATGTTGCAATGGTTTTCCAGAGCTGGGCATTATATCCCCATATGACAGTGTTTGATAATATAGCATTTCCACTTAAGATGCGAAAATATCCAAGAGAAGATATTAAAAGGAAGGTTAAAGAAGTAGCAGAACTATTGCAGATAGACCATCTTTTAGATCGAAAACCAGGAGAATTAAGTGGAGGGCAGCAACAGAGAGTTGCATTAGGTAGGGCTATAGTGAGAGAACCAAACGTTTTTCTAATGGATGAACCACTAAGCAACTTGGATGCAAAGTTACGAGTATACATGAGAGCAGAACTAAAAGCCTTACAGAGAAGATTAGGAGTGACAACAATTTATGTTACTCATGACCAAGTAGAAGCTATGACAATGTCCGATAGAATCGCATTATTACATGAGGGTGCTTTACAGCAAGTTGGCACTGCTGAAGAAATCTATAATCATCCTGCAAATATATTTGTTGCAAGTTTTATAGGCAGCCCACCTATGAATTTCATGGAGGGAAGTTTTGTAGAGAAGGATGCTAAAGCGTTCATAGATACTGGAGAGTTTACAATTGACATTACACATGTTAGTGATTTAGTTAAGAAAAATGCTACGAGTAATGAGCTTATTTTTGGAATTAGGCCCGAGGATATTACTTTAAGCAAAGAACCAAAAGAGAATGCTGTGAAAGGAAAGGTATATGTCGTAGAGCCGCTCGGAAAAAACATCATAGTTGACCTGGAAGTTGGTAATACTATATTCAAAGTCGAAACAGACCCTAACTTTAAAGTCGATGTCGGCGATGATGTTTGGATGATTTTTAAGAAAGAAAAAATATACATTTTTGACAAAAGAACGGAAAAGAACATTGTATGATATAGTACTAAACTAAAAGGCAGATTACTTTATCGCCACAATGAAAAATAATTATTTTCTCATTTTTTGTTTTATTTATTATAAGCTTATCTTCACGTAAATGAGATTAAGAGTTGATTGTCAAAGCTTAAATAAAAGTTATATGAGGTTTGACGTATAATGGCAGAAGAAAGCAGCAATGAAAATATAAGAAAACTTTTTGACAAAATTTATAGAAATGCTGTCATTTTAACAAAGAATAATTTAGATAAGGTTAGATGCTTAGCGCTTGGGTTTAACATAAACATAGATTTCATAACAAAAGTAACCAAAGAATTGCTCGATAAGTTAATTTTAAGGAATTTTTCAGAACTCAAAGCCGAAGTGGAAAACTTAAAACTTTATGAACAAAAGGTCATAGAAAAAGTAGATGATCTCTTAGTGGGAATGCTCCGATGCATGAGATTTGGCATAGGAGACGAGTGGAAAATAACAAATAGAGATGTATATGAGTGGATAAATAATAATATAAAAGAAGAAGAACGAGCCATAGGCGGACAAGTTGGAATAATGGCAAATGTGGCATCCACATTAAGTTTAAAACAAATAATAATTAATGCCCCAGTTGTTCCAGAAATAATGGCAGAATTATTGAAAGAAAGGATCTTTGTTGTCAGAAAGCACAACAATGAACTTAAACTGATATCACCAGATGCTATAGCAACTCCCGAAAAAGAACTTATACATTGGATTTTTGAATTTTCTAAAGGTTTTCATGTAGATTTACCAAATTACTCATTTACAGTTCCAAATAGTTCAAGATTTATTGCGACATACGATCCAGTAAACTCTAAGATGATTATTGATTGGGCATTCTCAGAATATTTAAAATCATATGCTGACAGAATTGATGCATTTGTAATAAGTGGATTTCAATTGTTAGAAGCAAATTGTGAGGCACAATTCTATGAAGAAAAAGTGAATATTGTTAAAAGTATTATCAACACACTTAAGAAAAAGAATAGTAATGCAATAGTAAAATATGAGCTCGCAAGTCTTTCGAATCTTCAACTGGCGGATTTGATAAAAAACGAGATTTTACCATATGTAGATATTATTAGTCTAAACGAAAATGAACTATATGAGGTTCTTAAAAGAGAGGTATCGTCCTATAAGGATCATGCAGAACATTCTTGGTACATTATTCAAGCATTAAATGATCTTTTTAAAGAAACAACTCCAAACATTGGAATTCACCTGCATACATTTGATGTAATTGTTTTCTATCTTAACGGCAGTAAATCCGATAAAAAAGTAATTCAGGATACTATTTATAGTTCCGCCTTTGGAACGTTTATCACCTCAGTTAGAGCGCATCTCGGCCGTGAACCAACTTTCAATGAAATTGAGAAATACCTCACAGGCAATCCATTTGTTATCAAAGAAGAGACTATAGCGATTATTAATGGATTTAAAAAGCATTTAAAACAAGCAATTTCTCTAAAGATAGGTAATGTGATGTTTCCTGTCTATATTACCGATGACGGAAATTATGTAATTATATTGCCAGTGTATTTCGTTGAAAAACCTAAGAAGACAGTTGGGCTTGGAGACACTTGTTCTATAGGGCAATTGATTTCATTTATAGGTCTCATGAAAAAACCATGAATGTTTCTTAGAATATTTTCAGATAAGGTGTTGTTCTTTAATTGAATTTTTAGAGATTTGTTAATCAGCTTTTTATAATAACAATATACAACAAAAAGTGGTGAATTTGAAATGCCATATGAGATAATGAAAGGAGGAGAACCATTTCTTTTTGAAGCAGGTGATACAGCTTGTTTACTTATCCATGGATTTGGTGGCTCGCCAATGGAAATGAAATATCTTGGAGAGTATCTAGCATCTAAGGGGATTACCACCCATGGTGTTAGATTGGCAGGCCATGCAACATCACCGTATGATTTAGAAAAAACAACATGGAAAGATTGGTATCAAAGTGCTGTTGAGGGATTTGAAAAGTTAAAAAACATGGGCATGAAAAAAATATTTGTTGCAGGGCTATCTTTGGGGGGGTTACTTACATTATACCTAGCTGAAAATAATAAAGATATTGATGGCATAATTACTATGTCATCTCCTGCAGCGATGGATGAGATGGAGTTTAGAATAATTCCAATAGTGGATGTATTTGTTGATTATGTAAATTTAAAGATGTTAGGACTTGAAAAAAAGGAATTTGACTTGCCACATATACAGTACGATACACTTCCAATGCCAGCAATCAGGGAACTGATAAGATTTTCAAAAATAGTCGAGAAAGATCTTTCAAAAGTAACAGCTCCAGCACTAATAGTTCATAGCTTAAGGGATAAAACTATAGCATTTCATGAAGCAGTTGAAATAGCCACAAAAATAAGTTCTGAAATACGATTTCTATACATATTACGAGAGTCTGATCATGCAGTCACGTTAGACAAAGAGCGTGAAGAATTATACAAAGTTATAGAATTTTTCATTAAACAAGACTACAGCATACTAAAACCCAAAGAATAAAGGAATAATGATTCATTTATAGGCATGAATGTATCCATAATGCAACTCTACTAATCCTACTATTATCCCGCCTAGTATAAATATTGCTTGCAATATCTTGATTGCTTCGTATATGAAACCAATGAACAACGCAAGTAATGGAATAAATAGGTCTAAGAATCCAATTACAATCACTGTAAATCCAAGTTTATAATGCTTATAGCCATACAGAAATCCGGCCGCATAGAAGAATATCCCCGCAAGAAATAGGTATGCAAGAACTTTTACGACGATTAGCGGTGGATGCGTAATGCCTACATGTTTTAGGAGATCTAGAATCGCTATGAGTGGTGCTATGGATTGTGATATGTTGATTAAAGTCCCAGATATTAGCCCTAATAACAAGCCATAAAAATCGTCTACAAGTGCGTAAAATGCAAAGAATGTTGCAGAAAGATACATCGCATAGACAAATCCTATGTTAAGCAGCGTACTAATTTGTTTTGCAATGAGTAATGGTTGAATGGCAGGGCTTGTGAGTATAATTGAAATAAACAAGTTGAATACACTGACGCCGCTGCCTAGTGAAATAAGAAATTTTGATAAAAACGAGGGAATCCTTAGATATAGTAATAAGCCACCAGCTATAACTGTTGCACCACCAAAGACTGCTAATGCAATTAAGAAAGACCCTATCATAAAAGATATCGACTTTGGTATTAGCCCTTCTTCTGTAATGGATATTAAAATATCAATTAGAGAACCCGCAGATCCATGTGCTCCAATTATTAACATCAATATACCAGCAATTATTGCGGAGATGCCTTTCTTTTTACGAGTTTGGACATCGCTATCGCCCAACATATAACCACCATCATTGATAAAACTAAAATATAGAGTTATGAGGTATATCAACAGAACTATTTAAAATACATTATTGTAGTGTTCTTTACATTTTTTATTGAAAATGGCATCAACTACTGTTACTTAAGTGATTTTACACAATAAGTCATATCGTTGCTTTTAGTGTTGCGCAGAATAATTCATTCGGAAATGTAATTTTTCACAAAAGTAAAATATAAATAAAGAGAATAATATTAATCATGAAATGACTTAGAGGAGAGCAGGGAATTGGAATTTCCTAAAGATTTCGAGATTATCTTGAACATGATCCCAGCCATAAAGGCTCCTTATTTACCTAATGATTGGGTTAAGGTGGAGATGCGAGAACGTTTTTTGGTATTAAAAGAGATTGGCATAACCGAGGGGATGAATGTATTAGAAGTTGGTGCTGGGCATCATGCATTAACGACTATACCATTAGCGTATCTTGTAGGAGAAACAGGACGGGTAATTGCAATTGAGATCGAGCGTTTAAGATTCTTTGAAAGGATAGTCAAATCGACAAACCTTAGGAAACGAATAATTCCCTTAAAAATGGATGCAAAAAAACTCCCTTTTCCATACAGGTGTTTTGATTACGCAGTTATAATTCATGGTATAAGAAGCCTTAAGAACAAGGAGAACATCATTAGAATCTTAAAGGAAATGCTCAGAGTTGCAAAACATATAGCAATTGCCGAAACATTACCTATAGCACTCACAAAGGCTCAAGAAGCACACTTAGAAATGTACAATTTAAGGCATGAAGTGTTCCTCCATGCATTTGGTACTGTTGAGGATATCAGCTACTTTTCACTTGATGAATTAGTAGACTTAGTGAAAACAGCAGGTGGTAAAGATATCAAGGCAAAAATGATCCATCCAAACATGCCACACTACTTGGCCTATTTCCCCAAAAAATATATAGAACGAATCAAAGACAAAAAAGTCCGACACATGCTTCTTGAAGATTGGGAAAAGGCGTTTGAAAAGATTCAAAAATACGGAGAGGAGCACCCACCAGTGGGCCTAGTAACTGCGTTCTCAGACTATTTTTAAGAAACAGCCTATATTTTTATTGTTAATTTAATTAAATTAAAGAGGAAAGCATCATAAGGCTTTATCTCAAATTAGATAACCATTTATGGTATGATTCCATCGTTCTTTTAGAAATAGGATTTATTAGTGTAATTCCAGGGACTTTCTTAAAATCTTTATCTATAGCGTAGATTATGCTTGTATTAAACTCTCTAGCTATAGAAATTAAATATCCATCCCATGACTCGATGTTATATGTAGCAGCATACTCTAGTCCGTCTATAGCAGCTTCCACTTTTATATCCTCATAAAAAGCTGGTGACTCAATTTCAAGAGTTTTTATAAGAGCACGCTTTGCTTCTAATCTAGGAACTTTGAGATATCTCGTAAGAATATGATATCCTCCTAAAAACGCGGACACTGGTATTATTGCTCTAATTTCCCAGGACAATACTTTCTTTAAAAAGTTTAATGCTTCAATTCTAGCAGGATTATCTACATGTGCGATTACAATAATTCCGACATCAACAACACCTTCATCAAAGTCCAAGTTTTCTTTTTGCATATTCATCACTCATCCATTTTGATTTAGGAATGACCTCCTTCGAAGAAAAAGCTTGAACTTTCATACGTTTCATATCCTCATACCATTTCTCGACCCGTTCCTTAAGATTGTTATCTATAAACTCAATGATTATTTTTCGTCCCCTTACACTTAATACACCCTCCATCTCGTCATATATGCCCAGAACTCTGCGTACTTTACTCGGAATTACCATTCTACCTTGTTTATCAATCTTTATTTTTAGTTTTATATGTTCCACATTTTTCACCACATGGAATAATTTTGTCCATATAGTAATAAAATTTTTGTTTTTGCACTTAGCATGTCTAATCTAATTAACTAAAAAGCTCTAAAAGAAACATTTAAAAGCTTAACAAGTTTGAGTTCATTAAACCAGATACGGCAGAGTGAATATTATGCAATTAGATATAATAGTTGCAGCATTTTCTTTGATCTTCTTCGCAGAACTGTTCGATAAAACTCAACTTATCATAATCAGTCTTGCAACTAAAGCATCTAGACTAAAAGTTGCTATTGGTGCATTTTCATCACTACTAGTGGTTACGTTGATTGGAGTAATACTTGGTGGTGTTCTCGCAGCAATTATACCGTTAGAAATAATAAAGATAATTTCTGGCATCATTTTCGTAATATTTGGTTTTCTTTCCTTGAAATCAACTAGCGATATAAATAATTTAGAAATGCCAGCTGATGTAAATGGTACCATTGTAAAAAGTTTTGTACTAGTTGGCTTAGCTGAACTTGGAGACAAAACCCAATTGTCAGTGATTCTATTTTCAGCCTCATGCGGTGATGTTTTATTTGTTTTCATTGGTGCTTCATTTGCATTTTTCTTGTCAACAGCAATAAGTGTCATACTAGGTGATGCAATAAAAAGTAAATTTGCTAGTTATCAAAAAGAGATAAGCTACATAGTTGCAGCAATATTCATTATAATAGGCGTCTTGTTAATCCTAAATTTATTTTAATGTAAGGTAATACAAAAAAATTCCTTATTAAAGGATTTAGAGACTTATGTGAAGGTATATGAAATTCAAAGATCTGGATTCAAGCCTCTGGAAGGCAGTTATGCAAGACCTGGAAAAATTAATCTTACATTATGAGTTTGGGAATAAGATAATATCTCTCGGTTTTGATGAGAAGCTCCGCCAGTATATAGCAAGATGGATTAAAGAAGATGATAAGGTTCTAGAAATCGGTATAGGACCTGGCTCATTCATAAAACACGTTAGAGCTTCAGAAATAACTTGCGTCGATCCATCAGAAAAAATGCTACTCTATACAAAAATGCGGTTTCAAAAAAAGAATATAAGTTGCTATCATGGATTCGCTGAAAATCTTCCATTTAAAGCTGAAATGTTTGATAAAATATACTGTGTTTTTTCTTTCAGAGACTTTTTTAATAAAAGAGCAAGCTTGAAAGAAGCATATCGCGTGCTTAAGAAGAATGGGTTGCTAATTATTATGGATATTGCAAATAGAAAGAACATTATAACATTCGGATATACTGTTTTTCTGGCAATTATAGGACGATTTGTTTCACGAATTATGGGATTTAAAAATAACATCTACAATGACCTCATTAAAACAATAAAAATAATGAAGAAACCTGAAGATTACAAGAAAATGGCAATTGACGTTGGATTCAGGAAAGTCTATATTGAATACAGAATGTTTGGTGTTGTATTCATAATGTATGCGATTAAATAGATTATATTATCACAATCCACCTCATAAATTTTAAATCCTCAATTAGATATGCACATACTCACTACAAAAAACTATTTGAATGAGGAGATAGTTTATGGCTGATTTTGGACGAGGCGTTAAAGCGGGAGTCATAGCAGGAATTGTTGAGGGAATTATTGTAGCAATAATTATTGCAATCAGTTTTGATATACTCTACTCAGAAATTCTCAATGCAGTTCCACTAGGTATTACACTTGAAGCATACAAGGAGCTACTATACTGGTCTACAATTATAGGAGCTGTTTTTGGAGGCATCATTGGCGGGGCTAATAGTTGGTGTTATTTTTGCAATTTTGTATGACAACCTTCCTGGAAAGACATCTGTACATAAGGGCATAATCATGGGCCTTATACTATGGGGCATTTCAGTAGCGTTATCCTTTGGCAGAATTGTACTCTATTCAGTAATACTGGATTTAGTACTTGATGTCGTCCTTTTTGGATATCTTCTCGGTGCACTATGGAACCGTTTCGGAGAATAATAAAGTTATATTTTTTTATTTATTTTTTAACTTAATTTTAAAAACAAGGCACTTGCTGAAAAATTAGTGATAATTTCTGTAACGTGCATTTTTGCATTTTTACGTGATGCGTTTGATAGTCATGTTACGACACGCATCGCCACGAGAGCCGTCTCAACACTAGGCTCAAGAATTGTCGATCGATTCACTCTCCACTAACTTCTAATCGAGTGCCTAAAAAACAACATTCAGAAAGAAAATTAATTTCCTATGTGAAACACCACGCAAAAATAATCAATACCAAGTTTTACAATAAAACGAATAAAAAAAGTAAAAATAATTAAGGATAAGCCGTGTTAGTAGCTTCTT
>Ga0164318_10004578_pt1 | contig 13315 bp, 10 predicted proteins | sample GuaBasSedimGuay9_FD_113734 | JGI IMG/M metagenome (GOLD analysis project Ga0164318, IMG submission 113734) | Subseafloor sediment microbial communities from Guaymas Basin, Gulf of California, Mexico - Guay9, Core 4571-4, 0-3 cm | ecosystem: Environmental > Aquatic > Marine > Hydrothermal vents...
GCACACGGGGTCTCCCGCCTCCAAGGAGTGCCGGGCCGTCTGGAACGGGTGCCGAACCGGCGGTCCCTGACAATTATCGTGGATTACGCCCACACACCGGACGCCCTGCTCAAGGCCCTGACTGCGCTCAGGCCGCTTGCAGGAGAAGGCCGGCTCATCACCGTGTTCGGTTGCGGTGGGGACCGGGACAGGGGCAAACGCCGGGAAATGGGACAAGTCGCCGCACAGCACAGTGACCTGGTGATTCTCACCTCCGACAACCCCCGAACCGAAGACCCGGAGTCGATCATCGCACAGATTGAACCGGGGATGCGGGATAAGGACATGGAAAAACTTCCGGGCCTTCCCGGCAGACGGTCGGCCGTTACAGGCTATTTCGTCGAACCGGACCGTGCCGAAGCGATTCAAAAGGCGGTTGAAGAAGCGGATCAGAAAGACATCATCCTGATCGCAGGAAAAGGTCACGAAGACTATCAGATCATCGGGACGCAAAAAAGGCATTTCGACGACCGCGAAGTGGCGGCAAAGGCCGCCTCGTGAAAATCCGCAAGACAGGGGGATGCCGATGCCTGCGGCATGGGGGAACATCACGGTAGAGGAAATCCTGGCCCCGACCCGCGGAATCCTGCTTTCGGGAAATCTGCGGCAGGTCTTTTCCGGCCTGAACACCGATTCCAGACGCACGGCCTCCGGCGATCTTTTCATAGCGCTTATCGGGGATCGTTTCGACGGGCACAATTTCGCACTGGATGCGATAAACCGGGGGGCAACGGGGATTGTCATACGGAAAGATCGCGCACAGGGACTCTCCCGTGTTAAGGGAGCGGCAGTCATCGCCGTCAAAGACACCCTGAGAGCCCTGGGGGATCTGGCTGCATGGTGGCGACGCCGGCACAGGGTGAGACTTGTCGCCGTGACGGGCAGCGCCGGAAAGACGACGACGAAGGAAATGATCTCGCGAATCCTCGAAATTGAGGGCCGGACACTCGCAAGCGAGGGAAACTTCAACAATCTGATCGGCCTGCCGCTGACTCTGCTGCGTCTGGAAACCGGACATGAAAGCGCTGTGCTGGAAATGGGGATGAACCGGCCGGGGGAAATCGCACGACTGACCGAAATCGCAGATCCGGATGTGGGCGTGATTACAAACGTGGGCATGGCGCACCTGGAAGGTCTCAAAGACATCAAGGGCGTTGCCCGGGCCAAGACTGAAATGGTGGAAAGGGTGTCTCCGGAAAGCCGGATTCTTCTGAACGGAGATGACAAACTCCTGATGGAGGCGGCTTCCCGGTTCGGAAGGGCTGTGACGACGTTCGGATTTGAGGAAAACAATGATATCCGTTGCACGAACGTCCGGGATACGGGCCTGGCCGGGGTCTCTTGTTCCGTAACATACCGCGGGAAATCCATAGACATCCGGCTGCGTGTTCCGGGTCATCAGAACGTGTCCAATGCCCTGGCAGCGACTGCGGCTGCGCTTTTGCTGGACACATCCCCTGATCACATTGTCAAAGGCCTGGAGGCCTTCAGAGGCGTTCCGGGCCGGTTTACACCGATTGCGCTGCCCGGTGGCATCACGCTGGTAGACGACACCTACAATGCCAATCCTTCATCCCTGAAGGCGGCCCTGAAAGCGGTGGCCGCACTCAGAAACAGCGGCGGAAGAATACTCATTGCGCTTGGAGAGATGATGGAACTCGGCGATGCGGCGGTCCCGGCCCATCTGGAGGCCGGGCGCATGGTGGCGGAAACCGCGGCGGCCTACCTTGTGGCCATGGGCGAACACGCGCCGGAAATGATAAAAGGCGCTCTGGAATCCGGGATGGGCCCAAACGGTGCAGAAACTGCAGGCACGCACGAAGAAATGGTCGACCGGCTGATCAGCAGGATCAAACCGGGGGACCTGATCCTTGTCAAGGGATCCCGAATGATGGATCTTGGCCGGGTTGTCGATGACATCCGGGCGCGTGTACCGTGAACAGTCACGAGGGGAAATTTTACAAAGATCTCACAGCATCAAAAGGCAAACAGCCCCATGTTCTACAAACTGATCTATGCGTTCCACGCGGATTTGTCCTGGCTGAATGTGTTCCGGTACATTACCTTCCGGGCTATTCTGGCCTCCCTGACTGCCCTGGTGATCTGTTTCATCTTCGGCAGATGGGCGATCAACAAACTCCGCGCCATGCAGATCGGACAATTCGTCCGGGATGACGGACCACCGGAGCACAAATCCAAGGAAGGGACTCCGACCATGGGAGGATGCCTGATTCTGCCCGCGATTGTCTTTTCCGCACTCCTGTGGGCAGACCCGGCCAATGTCTATGTGTGGATTGTAATATTTGTCACGCTGTCCTTCGGAGCCATCGGGTTTGCCGACGATTACCTGAAAGTAACCAGGAAAAACAGTCGCGGTCTGAGACCCCTTTCCAAATTTTCTCTGCAGATTCTGGCGGCCCTGATCGTCGCCCTGGCACTCTATTATTACCCCGGTTATAATCTGCATCTGAACGTGCCGTTTTTCAAAAAGATTTCCCCGGACCTCGGCTGGGGGTATATCCCGGTGATCATCTTCATCATTGTCGGCGCATCCAATGCCGTAAATCTGACAGACGGCCTGGACGGCCTTGCAATCAGCCCGGTCATTGTGGCATTCGGGAGTTACCTGGTTTTTGCCTACCTGTCAGGGCATGTCAAGATCGCCGGGTACCTCCAGATCCCGTATGTGTCGGGCGCGGGAGAAATCTCCATTATCTGTGGCGCCGCAGCGGGTGCGGGGCTGGGCTTTCTGTGGTACAACGCCTACCCTGCGGAGATCTTCATGGGGGATGTCGGCTCCCTGGGCCTTGGCGCGGTCCTGGGAACGGTCGCCATCATTACCAAGCAGGAAATCGTGCTGATTCTGGTGGGCGGCCTGTTTGTTTTTGAAGCGCTCTCCGTCATATTCCAGGTCGCCTACTTCAAATTTACAGGCGGTCAGCGTATCTTTCGGATGGCCCCCATACACCATCATTTCGAGCTGAAAGGATGGCCAGAGCCCAAGGTCATCGTCCGGTTCTGGATCATTGCCATCATCCTGGCACTGTTTTCCTTTACCACACTCAAACTGAGGTAGCAGGTCCAATGGCGCAACACCGGCATCCGCAATTTTACGGGAGGAAAATCGTCGTGGCAGGGCTGGGTATTTCCGGACTATGGACCGCCAGGTATCTCGCGGCCCATGGCGCAGACGTAACGGTCAGTGAAAAAAGACCGGAGATGGACCTGGACCCGGGCATGTGCAGGGAAATCCGTGCCCTCGGCGTGGTCCTGGAGGCTGGCGGACACACGATGAAAACATTCATGGAGGCCGACATGATCATTGTCAGTCCGGGGGTCCCGACTGATATACCGATCCTTCACGCCGCACGGGAAAAAGGCATCCAGGTAATCGGCGAACTGGAACTGGCCGGCCGGCTCGTCCAGGCCCCTGTCATCGCCATCACCGGCACGAACGGAAAATCAACGGTTACGGCGGCCCTGAGCCGGATGCTGGAGCTGGCCGGCCTGAATGTTTTCGTGGGGGGAAACATCGGCACCCCTCTGATGGCCCTTGCTGCAGGTGGTGAAAAGCCGGACTACGCGGTCGTGGAGGTCAGCAGCTTTCAGCTAGACACGACCGTAACATTCTGTCCCCGTATTTCCGTAATCCTGAACATCACGCCCGATCACCTGGACCGGTACCGGGGTTACGACGACTATGTCCGGTCAAAGTTGAAAATATTCAGCAATCAGAAATCCGGGCATCATCTGGTCCTGAACGATGATGATCAAAGGCTGGCCGGGATCAACCCGTCATCCGGTGTTTCCGTGCTTCGTTACGGGACAGCGCAGAAGCCGGGCCGGCACGCATATGTCAAGAACGGGGAAATCCTGGCCCGTACCGATGACCGGCAGCCGGACAGATTCCCGGTCGCGTCGTATAAGTTGCCGGGAAAACACAACCGCCAGAATCTGATGGCCGTCATCCTTGCCTGCCGGCTGATCGGGATCGACCCTGCTGTAATCCGGCGGCATATCGGCAACCTCCGGGGACTTCCGCACCGGCTGGAATATGTGGGGGAAGTGGAGGGAGTGACCTATTACGATGATTCCAAGGCCACCAACGTGGATGCGGCCGTCAGGGCGGTCGAGAGTTTCGACCGGCCCCTGATCCTCATCGCCGGAGGCAGGCACAAGGGCGCAGACTACTCCCCGCTGGTGCGCGCCTGCAAAAAACAAGTGCGAAAGGCTGTTTTCCTGGGAGAGGCAAAGGATCTGCTGTGTGCTGCCTTCGATGGGTGCATCGCCTTTTCCACGGCCCGGGACATGGCTGAGGCCGTGGCCCTGGCCCGACAAAGTGCCCAACGGGGAGACACGGTCCTGCTTTCCCCGGCATGTGCCAGTTTCGACATGTTTTCTGATTATAGAGACAGGGGCAGGGTATTCAAATCAATCGTTGCGGGATTGAGCCGTGGCTGAAAAACACGCAAAAGCTTCCGGATATGATTACATGATCCTTGTCCCGGTCCTTGTCCTGATCGGGCTGGGTCTGGTAATCGTGTACAGCGCCAGCAGCCACCTGGCGGAACATCGTCTGGCGGACAGTTCATTTTATCTGAAACGCCAGGCCCTGTTCTGTGCCGCGGGTCTGCTTCTCATGGTCCTGGCCAAAAAGATCCCATGCACCCTCTATTCCAAAATGGTCTATCCCCTGCTTGTCCTCAGTTTCTGTCTTCTTGGCATTCTGTTTGTACCGGGCATCGGACACAAAGTGGGAGGCGCATCCCGGTGGATCCGGATGAGCGGTTTTTCTTTCCAGCCATCCGAATTCGTAAAATTCACCCTGGCCGTTTACATGGCATATTCCATGTCGAAAAAGGCATCCGACATGGGTCGGCTGAGAACCGGCCTTGCACACCATCTTGTGGTGGCAGGCCTTTTTATCGTGCTCATTCTTCTGGAGCCGGATCTTGGAACCTCGCTGATTATCGGCGGCTGGCTCATGATCATGCTGTTTGTCGGTGGCGTCCGTCTGTGGCAGATCGGCTCGGTACTGGCCATCTCCTCGGTGGTCGTGTGGCAGCTCATCGCCCGCGCCGATTACCGGATGCACAGGTGGCTGGCTTTTTTGAATCCCTGGGACGATCCACAGGGCATCGGTTTTCAGATCATCCATTCCTTCCTGGCATTCGGATCAGGAGGACTGTTCGGCGCGGGGCCGGGGGCCGGGAAGCAGAAACTTTTCTACCTGCCTGAGCCCCACACGGATTTCGCTCTGTCCGTGGCAGGTGAGGAACTGGGTTTTGTCGGGGTTGCGTTCATTGTCCTGTTGTTCGGCCTGTTGATCATGCGCGGGATCAAGGTCGCCCTGAATGCCCGTGATCTGTACAGCTCGTACCTTGCCCTGGGAATTATCTGCCTGATCGGGCTTCAGGCAATCGTCAACATGGGTGTGGTCCTGGGGTTGCTCCCGACAAAAGGCCTGACGCTGCCGTTTATCAGTTACGGGGGATCCGCCCTGATTCTGAATCTGACGGGCATCGGCGTGCTGCTGAACATTTCATCAAAAACATGACACCCAAAACCCGCATAAATTGTTGCAGAAAAGACGTTATGTTTTTAATATCAGTAAGTTATTGGATTTCTGGGCTTGCAGGATTTAGGTGAAAGGCAAATGAATCATACGGCCGGAACCTTTCGGGCGATCATAGCGGGCGGCGGTACAGGCGGTCACCTTTTTCCCGGAATTGCCGTGGCCAGAGAAATTGAAAAGCGGTTTGATCACGCCGAGGTCCTTTTTGTGACTGGCCTGCGAAAAATGGAATCGGAAATTCTGTCCCGCTATGGATACCATACCGTTTCCATCCGGGTGGAGGGGATAAAAGGCCGGGGCTGGAAAAAGGGGCTGAAGGTAATTTCCGGACTTCCCGGCAGCTTTCTGCAGTCAGTCTCTTTGATCAAGGCCTTTTCACCGGTCTTTGTTCTCGGCGTTGGAGGCTATGCTTCGGGTCCGGTGTGCCTGGCCGCCAGGATGATGGGGGTTCCGACAGCGATCCATGAACAAAACGCCGTTCCGGGTCTTGCCAACCGTCTGCTGTCCCGGTTTGTGGACTGTGTGTTCATTTCGTTCCCGGAAAGCCGGCCCTGGTTGAAAGGCCGCCGGCATGTCCTGAGCGGAACGCCGGTACGGGAAGAGCTTTTTTCCGGTATCCCCGCAAAGAAACCGGACTCATCGCGGTTTACCGTCCTGGTGGTGGGTGGCAGCCAGGGCGCCATGGCCGTTAACAGGGCCTTTGCCGAGGCCCTGGAGATCCTGGAATCGGAAGGCAGACATCCCCATGCGATCCACCAGACAGGAGAGACGGATTTTGCGAGGGTTCAGGAAGACTACCGCAAACGCGGCATTCGGGCGGAGCTTCACCCCTTTATCCGGGATATGGCCGCGGCATATCACCGCGCGGATCTCGTTGTCGGCCGGGCGGGGGCATCCACGATCTTCGAGCTCGCGGCACTGGGAAAACCCTCTGTTCTGATCCCCTACCCGTTCGCAACGCATGGGCATCAGGAAATGAATGCCCGCTGTCTGGTTCAGGCGGGGGCCGCGGAAATGATCCGGCAGGAAGAACTGACCGGCGAGTGCCTGGCAAAGGTCCTGACCGAATTCATGAACAACCCGGACAGGCTGAAAACCATGGGGATCCGGGCCCTGACGATCGGCCGAAAAGACGCGGCAGAGGTCATTGTGGATCATCTGCTGGAAACAGCGCTCGCAAAAAAACGGACCTGAACACAGCGGATAACATTTTACCAAAAACCTGCAAGCGTCGAGTTTGCCTTGCACCTGCCTGCTGCAGGCAGGTGCAAGGCGGCAAGGGCGCAGACGTACGACGATACTTGAAGTCCTTGCCAACGCCGTCCCGCCTCCAGGCGGGATAAAATCGGCACTCCCGGAGGGTAAACTATTTTCAAAAATCCGGTCTAAACCGGACATTTCGGGATGTACCGCTGTTGATGAGAAAAAATGAAAACACTCGGAAAGACAAAACACGCTCATTTTATCGGTATCGGCGGTATCGGGATGAGCGGCATCGCCGAACTTCTGCTCAACCTGGGCTACTCCGTCAGCGGTTCGGACCTGACGGAAACCGCGGTTACCCGGCGCCTGGCGGCCCTGGGGGGCCGAATCCATATCGGGCATGAAAGACGGAACGTGGAAGGGGCCGATGTCGTGGTCTATTCCTCGGCCGTGAGGCCGGACAACCCGGAGATCCTGGAGGCCGGAGAGCGAAGCATCCCGGTGATCCCCAGGGCGGAAATGCTGGCGGAGCTGATGCGGCTCAAGTATGGGATTGCCGTGGCCGGCGCACACGGCAAGACCACAACCACTTCCATGATCGCCTCCATACTGACCCGCGGACACCTGGACCCGACCGTGGTAATCGGGGGGCGGCTGAATATCTGGGGCGGATCAAACGCCAAACCGGGCCGGGGAGACATCCTGCTCGCAGAGGCCGATGAAAGCGACGGGTCTTTTCTTGCCCTGTCTCCCGCAATCGTCGTGGTTACCAATATTGACCGGGAGCACATGGATCATTACGGCAATATGGATGCGATCCGGAAAACGTTTGTCGATTTCATCAACAAGATTCCGTTTTACGGAACCGCCATGCTCTGCCTCGACAATGAAGAGATTCAGGGAATTATTCCCCGACTCCGCAAAAAATATGTCACTTACGGCCTGACCTCCCAGGCCGATCTCAAGGCCAGGGACCTGCAGAAAGAGGCGATCGGAACAAGCTTTGAGGTAATTTTTCACAACCGGAGCCTGGGCCGCATCACCGTGGAGGTCCCCGGAGACCACAATGTCTTGAACGCGCTGGCGGCTATTGCGGTCAGTCTCGAACTCGACATGGATATCGCCGTCATACGTGACGGGCTGAAGACCCTGGGGGGGCTCGAAAGGCGTTTTGAGGTCAAGGGCCGGAAGCAAGATATCGTTGTCATGGACGATTACGGACATCATCCGACGGAGATCATGGCCACGCTGAAGACCGCCAGGGAATGCTGGCCGGAAAGGCGGATCATTGTCGTTTTCCAGCCGCACCGGTACACCCGGACAAAAGAACTGTTCGATCGCTTTGTCATCAGCTTTAATGAAGCGGACCTGCTGATCATTACCCCCATTTATCCCGCCGGAGAAAAAGAAATCCATGGCGTGAGCGCTGAATGGCTGGCCAGGGGAATCAAAGAGCACGGACACAGGGAAGTGCTTACCTGCCGGGAATCGGACGAAATTCTCCGGGCACTCAAATCACATGTCAGGCCCGGAGATCTTGTCATCACGCTCGGGGCGGGCAATATCGGCAGCGTCGGGAAAAAATTTCTGGATGAACTGGGCAAGGAGGGCAGCACACCCTGAAAGGATTCGGGGCGATCATCCCCGTGTGAACCGGCATGAACAAAAATCAGAGGAACAGACTGGCAGCCATGACAGGCTACAAAACCATCTTTGACTGCCCCATGGCACGCTATACAACCTTTCGTGTCGGGGGCACGGCCGAAGCCGTGTATCACGCTGATGATCTCGAAGAACTCAGTCAGATCATTCGATACCTGAACCGTGAAGGGATCCCCTGTTTCGTCATGGGCCGCGGAAGCAATCTCCTGATACGGGACAGTGGTATCAGCGGACTGATCATCCAACTGAAAGGCGCGTTGGCCACGATCGAGCGGGAACACCCGGAGGATCCTACGCTTTTGCTGGGAGCCGGACTTTCCCTGGCGGATCTTCTGTCCTACTGCCGGCGTGCAGGTCTGAGCGGTCTGGAGTTCCTGGCCGGCATTCCCTGTACCGTGGGTGGCGCTGCAGCCATGAACGCAGGCGCCTTTGGTGAAGAATTCTGTCCCCGGATTCTGGAAATCCAGTGGCTCACCGCGCAGGGGGACCTCCGCGTCACGGAGCGCGCGCAACTCCGGTTTTCGTACAGAACCCTGGAAATGGAGAAAGACTCGGTAATTGTCCGCGTTCGGGTGCAGCTGCGTCATGATTCTGAAAAAACCGTCGCGCATCGTATCACTCAGTGTCTCAGGGAACGGAGACTTCGTCAGCCGCTCGAATACCCAAGCGCCGGCAGCGTATTTAAAAACCCTCCCGGCGACTTTGCTGGGAGACTGATTGAAGCGGCCGGTTTGAAAGGGAAAAAGATCGGCGGAGCCATGATCTCGGAAAAGCACGCCAACTTTATCATCAATACCGGCGGCGCAAAGGCGGAAGATATTCTGGGCCTGATGGATCTGGCTGAATCCAGAGTGAAAGAAGATACCGGTATTGAACTCGAACCGGAAGTCAGGATTCTGGGAAACGGCTTTACTGACAGCCGGTAACGTTTCCGCTCACAAGGATATGAATCCCGGATAAAATGAATAAACGATCCGTGCTCAACAAACAGTCGGTAAAGAAAAGGAAAAAGAGGAAGGCCGGAAGACGCCCCCGCGGTTCTGTTCGGATGCGCAATGTCATACCCCTGCTCTTAAAGATCTCCGGATCGTGTGCGGTCGTCACAGGAATCAGCCTTTCGTTGATTTTTCTTTATCATTACGTGCTGACAACACCTTTGTTAAAACTGAAACAGGTGGAAATCGCTGGTGTGAATGAACAGATCCGGAATGAATTGATGGCCATGTGTGACTTGAGTCCGGAGCAGAATCTGCTGTTCCTCAATCTGAACGTACTGAAAAAAAGGCTCGAACAACATCCGTGGATCAAATCCGTTCAACTCAGAAGGCGTTTTCCCCACACCCTCTGCATTCGGGCGGAAAAACACAGACCCCTGGCGCTCGTGATTCGAAACGGCATCTACTACATAGACAGGGAATGTGAGGTCTTCAAAAAAGTCACGCCGTCGGACGACATTGATTTCCCGGTAATCACCGGACTTTCCAGCCGGGCACAGAAGGCCCGGGAGCAGCTTCACCGGGCGGTCCGGGTCATCAATGTTCTGGAATCCCAGGATAAACCCTGGTCATTGAAAAACCTTTCAGAGATACACATCCAGGAAGAGAGTTTATCCCTGTATTTCACCCATATTCCTGCGGCAATCATTGTGCAGTGCAACAGGATGTCAGACAAAATGGCTGACTTGAAAAAGCTGGCCAGACACCTGCGCAGAACGGGTCGGATTCAACGTGTGACAGCCATTAACCTGAATTACGTTGACGGTGCAGTCGTCTCTTTCAGAAACGGATGACCGCCCGTGTAACGGCGCCTGAAGCAGGAGCAGTCAAAGATGTCCGGAGAAATCATAGTCGGATTGGATATCGGAACGACCAAGATCTGTGCCGTTGTGGGAGAGGTGCGTCCCGACGGAATCGAAATTATCGGCATGGGCAGTCACCCTTCTGAAGGCCTCAGAAAAGGGGTGGTTATCAATATCGAACAGACCGTAAACTCAATCAAAGAGGCCGTGGAAGAGGCCGAAACCATGGCCGGCTGTGAAATTTCATCGGTCTACGCGGGCATTGCAGGGGGCCACATCAAGGGGTTCAACAGCCAGGGCGTTATCCCCCTTAAAGAAAAAGAAGTGACCCGAAAGGACATCGAGCGTGTGATTGAAGCGGCCAGCGCGGTCGCCATCCCCATGGACCGGGAGGTCATCCATACTCTGGTGCAGGAATTCATTGTTGATGACCAGGACGGGATCATGGATCCCCTCGGCATGTCCGGCGTACGACTGGAGGCCAAGGTCCATATGGTGGCCGGCGCGGTCACGTCCGCGCAGAACATCATTAAATGCGCGAACCGGGCGGGGCTGGATGTGTGCAACATCGTCCTCGAATCCCTGGCGTCGAGTGACGCCACACTGTCACAGGAAGAACGGAATCTCGGTGCGGCGCTCATCGATTTTGGTGGGGGAACGACCGATATGGCCATTTTCTCGGGTGGCAGCATCAAACACACCTCGGTGCTTGCCCTGGGAGGAGACAACCTGACATATGATCTGGCCATCGGCCTGAGAACACCGAAACTGGAGGCTGAAAAAATCAAGATCAAATACGGATGCGCCTTTTCCTCGCTGATCGGGAAAGACGATACCATCGAGGTCCCCGGTGTGGGAGGACGAAAATCCAAGGTTCTCTCCCGTCAGGTGCTCGGGGAGATCCTGGAGCCCCGAGTGGAAGAGATATTCACCCTCATCCACGATGAACTGGTCCGTTCCGGTCACGAAGAAACCATCACATCAGGCGTCATCATTACAGGCGGTTCATCGGAGCTTGCCGGCGTCACGGAAATGGTTGAACAGATCTTCAACGCGCCGGCCCGGATCGGATACCCGCAGGGGATCACCGGGCTTGTAGAGGTGGTCAACAAACCCATGTACGCAACAGCTGTCGGACTGGTCATCTATGGCGCAAAATCCGGAAAAAAGGCAAAGAAATTCAGGATCAGGGACAGCAACATTTTTAACCGTGTGATGACCATGATGAAAAGATGGTTCAGGGAAGTCGTTTAACATTTCAGCCCAGCAAAGGAGGGAAGTCATGAAATTCGAGATTGTGGATGAAAAAAAGATATACAACAACAAGACACGGATCAAGGTCGTGGGTGTCGGCGGCGGCGGCGGAAACGCCGTCAACAACATGATCGACACAAAGCTGGCGGGCGTGGACTTTATCGTCGCCAATACGGATGCGCAGGATCTGGACAGATCCCTGTGCTCTGACCGGATCCAGCTGGGGCCCTCCGTAACCATGGGGCTCGGCGCCGGCGCGGACCCGGAAATCGGCAGGGCGTCTGCCGAAGAAAGTATCGAGGAAATCAGAAATATTGTGGACGGCTCGGATATGGTGTTCATTACCGCCGGCATGGGAGGCGGGACAGGCACCGGCGCATCCCCTGTGATCGCACGGCAGTGCAGGGAAAGCGGCGCACTGACGGTCGCCGTGGTCACAAAGCCTTTCAGTTTCGAAGGGGATAAGCGGATGGAAAAGGCCATGAAAGGCATCGATAGCCTCCGGGATGAGGTGGACAGCCTGATCATTATCCCCAATGAGCGACTCAAGGCCCTCAGCGGAAAAGCCACCACCTTCAAGGATCTGATCGCCCGCGCGGACGAAGTACTGCTCCATGCCGTCAAGGGCATTTCCGACCTCATCATGAGCAGCGGTTTCATCAACCTGGATTTTGCAGACGTCAAGAAGGTGATGGAGAAAATGGGAAGCGCCATTATGGGGATGGGAAACGCCAGCGGGGAAAACAGGGCACTGGAAGCCGCGCAGATGGCGATCAACAGTCCCCTTCTGGAAGACATTTCCATTGACAGTGCCAAAGGCCTGCTGATGAACATCACCGGACCATCCGACATGACCATGGAAGAGATCGACGCGGCCTCCAATTACATCAAAGGGGAAGTTAACCAGAACGCCGAAATCTTCTGGGGAGTCGTATTCGATGACAGCAACAGTAACGAAATCAAGGTGACCGTGATTGCCACAGGGATAAACGGAAACGGGGACGGTAGAAGACTGGAATCGAAAGGCCTTGATCCCGAACAGAACCGGAAATCCGGAAATTACAGCAATGTGGTCAATATCGGCGAAAAGATCAGGGACCTGAGCCCGGAAGAAGCCGAAGCAAACTGGATAATCAAAAAAAAGGGAGGCGAGGTCATTCCGGAGTATCTTGAAATCCCTACCTTTCAGAGAAAAGGCTCAAATGGCGGCATTGTCCATGACAGTCCCGAGCCCCCGATCGGAAAGAAAAAAAGAGGGCTTTTCGGCCGGCTGAATATCGGCTTCAAGGACAATCTGGATTATCCGACTTTTCTCAGATTGAAAACGGACTAGCGGTTCACCGGCTCTGTTGAGGCATGGCCTCCAGAGATTAATTTGTCCATCCACTGAATTCAGGGCTCGGACGAGTTTCCAACCCGGAAATGCGAAATTTTTTACGAAATCCAGGGAGTGTCCATCCATAAATGAGGATTTTTATTCAAGATCAAGGCGTGCGAAAAAAATAACCGCCCCGGTGAAATGGAGACACAACGGCATTTCACGGGACAGGCAGTCATCGTAGTTGATATTCCGAGGATTATTTTTTTGCGCAACGCGGATATTGGGCAAAACGGCCATTCATGCATGGAAACTGCTATGTGCAAGCCCTGGACATACATATTGAAAGGCGCTTAGCGGCGTGTCAAGTGATATCATCTCCCTTTACCGTTCCCGGCTGGCCCGGGAAAAGGGCACTGTTGTAAAAGATCGAGGGGGAAAACTGGCGGTGGCGCTGGCCTACCCC
>Ga0164318_10004580_pt1 | contig 13308 bp, 10 predicted proteins | sample GuaBasSedimGuay9_FD_113734 | JGI IMG/M metagenome (GOLD analysis project Ga0164318, IMG submission 113734) | Subseafloor sediment microbial communities from Guaymas Basin, Gulf of California, Mexico - Guay9, Core 4571-4, 0-3 cm | ecosystem: Environmental > Aquatic > Marine > Hydrothermal vents...
ATTGTAAGGGAGTTTGGGAAATTCGCTCTTGATGGAAGTCTCTTCAAAAGTAAAAAGCCTATTTACTGGTGTAGCAAGTGCAAAACCGCCCTTGCGGAGGCAGAAGTGGAATACAAATCGCGCAGATCTCCTTCCATATATGTGAAGTTTCCTTTTGTTTCAGATATAAGCAGCGAGTCTCCTGCCCTAAAAGGAAAAAAACTCTACCTGATCATCTGGACGACAACTCCGTGGACTATTCCGGCCAACTTAGCTGTAGCTCTTCATCCTAAGCTTGAGTATGTGGCAGTGGGTGTTGGAGGGAATGAGGTTTTCATCCTGGCGAAAGAACTCGTTGAAAAAAGCATGAAGGAGTGCGGGATTATTGATTATGAGGTGCTGGCACCGATTGACCCTAAAGCGCTTGAACGGAAGGTTTGCCGCCACCCCCTTTATCCGCGCGACTCTTTAATCATCCTGGCACCGCACGTAACCCTGGAGGCTGGAACCGGTTGCGTGCATACCGCGCCCGGTCACGGACGGGAAGACTATGAGGTGGGTCTTACTTACAACCTGAATGTCTACTCACCTGTCGATGATGACGGATGTTTTACAGGCGATGTGGAATTTTTTTCCGGTCTTTTTGTCTTTGATGCCAACATGCCGGTTATTGATAAGCTTCAAAACCGCAAGATGCTTGTCGGCAAAGGAACGATAGAGCACACCTATCCACACTGCTGGCGGTGCAAGGAGCCGGTTATCTTCCGGGCCACCAAACAATGGTTTATATCTATGGAAAAAACCAATCTTCGAGAAAACGCCCTTAGATGTATTGATGATGTTAAATGGATCCCGAGCTGGGGGCGTGACCGGATTTACGGAATGGTTGAAAACCGCCCGGACTGGTGTATTTCACGTCAGCGCTCATGGGGTGTGCCGATAGTAGCTTTTTACTGCAAGAAATGTGGTTTTTGTTTGATCACCAGGGAGATCATTGACCATGTAGCCGGACTTTTTGAGCAGCATGGCGCAGATATCTGGTTTGATGCGAACAGTTCTATGTTGTTGCCACAGGGGACAAGGTGCCCTGAATGTAACGGGAAGGAATTTGAGAAGGAAATGGACATCCTCGATGTCTGGTTTGATTCCGGGGTGAGCCATGCGGCCGTCCTTGAAAGCAGGAGCTATCTCAGGTGGCCGGCAGACATGTATTTAGAGGGGAGTGATCAGCACAGGGGATGGTTTCACAGTGCCCTGCTGACTGCGGTGGGTACCCGTAACAGGCCCCCTTACCGGAGTGTGCTCACCCACGGATTTGTTGTCGACGGCAAGGGAGAAAAGATGTCCAAGTCAAAGGGGAATGTCATTGCGCCCGGTGAAATAATTAACCGGTACGGTGCCGAGATACTCAGATTGTGGGTTGCGGCTGCAGATTATCATGATGATATCAGGATCTCTGACAAAATCTTAAAACAACTTACAGATGCCTATCGGCGGATTCGTAATACAAGCAGGTTCATCCTCGGAAACCTAAACGATTTTGATCCCGAGGCAGATATGGTCGGATATACAGATATGCTGTCACTTGACAGGTTCGCGCTTCACCGTCTTCAGAACCTGGTAAAGCAGGTTCGTGCTGCCTATGATGCCTTTGAGTTTCACACGGTCTATCACAGGCTCTACAATTATTGTACGCTGGATCTAAGCGCTTTTTATCTGGATGTCTTGAAAGACAGACTTTATACCTCACATCCAAGATCGCGTGAAAGACTCTCTGCCCAGTCGGCGCTATACAGGATACTTGATACCGTAACACGCCTTATGGCTCCCATTGTTGTGTTCACTGCCGAGGAGATATGGGCGAATATGCCTGAGCAAAAGGAGAGAATCAGAAGCGTACATCTGACTCAATTGCCGGAGGTGAATGACAACTTTCTGGATGAAAAACTCGCCGAAAGGTGGGAATCTATCCTGACCTTAAGGGGAGAGGTTAGTAAGGTCCTTGAAAAAGCCAGAAACGAGAAAATCATCGGTCACTCTCTCGATGCGGCAGTTACAGTGAGCCTTCCGGAAGGATTTCTTGATACGATGAGCGTCACAGTTGATGAATTGCGCACGGTCTTTATTGTCTCTGCAGTGTCGATTGTACCGCCTGGCACGCTCAAAGAGGCTTACCATAGTGATAAAATCCCGGGTGTCTCGGTACTTGTCGACCATGCGCCGGGGAAAAAATGTGAGCGCTGCTGGATGTATAGCACTTCTGTAGGGGAAGATAAGACTCACCCGACCATCTGCTCCCGTTGTGTGCAGGTTCTCAGGGATATTGCTGGTTCGGCGATTTGAAAAACAGATATAATAAAATGATCTTTTTTGCAGGGGCGACACTGCTGGTTGATCAGCTAACCAAGGTGATCGTCGAACATACATTTCCCGAAGGTGAAGTGCGAAATGTCATTCCAGGTTTCTTTTCCCTCGTCCATGTTCGAAACAGAGGCGGTGCCTTCGGATTTCTATCAGGCCTTAACAAAGACCATCTGACGCTGTTTTTTTTGGGAATCTCCGTTTTGGCCTTGTGCGTGATTTTTTACCTTTATAAAAAAATGGGGGCAGGCAAGCCCTGGGTGGCTGCCGCTCTTGCCATGATCTTTGGCGGGGCGTCAGGTAACCTCATTGACCGGCTTCGCTTCAGGGAGGTAATAGACTTTCTTGACTTTCACGTCGGCCCTTTACACTGGCCTGCTTTCAATGTGGCAGACAGCGCCATTTCAATCGGGACAGTCATATTGTTGTATCATCTTGTGATGAAAAAAATATAACCTCGTAAAACCTTTTGCCATGCATCCTATTCTTTTTCACATAGGTCCCTTTGCTTTACACAGTTACGGCGTGTTTGTAGCCATGGCCTTTCTTTCAGCCATGGGCCTTGCTCTGCGTGAAGCCGGAAGAGTTGGGGAAGATCCGGAGAAGATACTTGATCTATTTTTCTATGTTCTTGTCGCTGCAATAGCTGGCTCAAGAATCTTGTACGTAGTTGTTAACTGGCCGACTTTTGAGCAAGATCCTGTCGAGATTGTACGCATATGGCACGGGGGGCTTGTATTTTATGGAGGCTTCATTGGTGCCTTCATCGCTGCGTGGTGGTATATCAGGAGTAAAAAACTTTCATTCCTGAAGACGGCAGACATTTTAGCTCCCTCTATTGCCTTTGGACAGTTTGTAGGCCGCATCGGCTGTTTCTGTGCAGGATGCTGTTATGGAAAGCCGAGTAACCTGCCATGGGCTGTCGTGTTTACGGATCCCGAGTCTCTGGCGCCAAGAGGGATACCACTTCATCCCACCCAACTTTATTCCTCTCTCAACGGACTCTTGATATTTGCCCTTCTTGTGGGGCTCAGACGCATCAAGTCGTTTGATGGTCAGCTCTTCTGGAGCTATGTTCTTCTTTATGCCGTTACACGGTCGATTATAGAGATCTTCCGCGGAGATCCGCGCGGGATGTTCTTTGGAGGCGCAATTTCAACTTCTCAGCTCTTCGGATCGATCATGGCGGCTGTGGCGATAGTGATGTTGATTGTTTTGAAGAGGCGAAAGCAATGAAGTCGTAAAGAATCGAATTTATCTGGTTTCGCCATTTCCGCCCCGTTTCGTCATTCCCGTGGAGCGGGAATCCAGGGGTAAGCTCCGACTCGAATTCAGCCAACGCCAGGCATTACACACGGATGACAATGAGAAGCGACATTAGCTATAAAGATCTGTCCGGATTGTTAGATAATATCAAAACAGGTAAAGTTGCGCCGGTTTATCTCCTCTATGGAAATGAGTTTCTCTTGGAGGCTGCTTTCAAGCGTCTGCTTAATGCTCTGGTGCCGGTAGCGGAACAGGCCCTGAACTATGAGGCGCTCGATGGGGCAGTGGTTAATATTTATGACCTGGTTGAACGTTTGAACACTTTCCCAATATTTGCCGGCAGGAAAGCGATTGCGGTGCATGGCCCAAATATCTTTTCATCAGAGGCCAATGTCGATGACCTGCTGGGTAAGGCAGAAGAAGCGTTTGAAAAAGAAGACCTAATGGGTTCTGCGGTCTATTTTCTCCAGGTCTTGAGTATGGCCCGTTTGCCCCTGAACGACGCCGGCGGCGGAGACATTGCCTCGCTTTTACGCAATACGTTCGATATCGGCGAAAAGCACTTAGGCCCATGGTTGAACGAGGTTGCTGATTACTGCCTGCGGGAAAACATGACCGCACCTACTTATCAGGATGATGCAGATGTGTTAACCGAGGCTATTGAAGCCGGATTTCCCGAGACAAACCATCTTATTCTCACCACTGACTTCGTTGACAAGCGCCGGAAGCTGTACAGGACAATCAAGGCAAAAGGGGTAGTCATCGACTGCTCTGTTGGTGAGGGGGGTAAGACAGCGGGCAGGCGTCAGCAAAAAGAGGTACTAAAAGCTCAGATGAGAGATGCGTTGAAAACTGCCGGCAAGACGATCGCCCCTGGCGGGTTTGAGGTCTTGTATGAAAAGACCGGCAGCGGCCTTCGCAACTTCAATAATGAGTTAGAAAAACTGATCACCTTTGTCGGAGATCAAAAGCGAATCGAGCTCGGAGATATTGAACAAGCCCTGGACATGACCAAAGAGGATCCTATTTACGAAGTGAGCAACGCAATAGGGGAAAGAGCGACCCAAAAGGCGCTGTTTCTTATTGGGAGGCTTTTAAAGGCCAATTTTTATCCGCTTCAGATACTTGCAACTATCATCAACCAGGTACGAAAACTAATTCTGGCCAGGGATTTCATTCGCTGCAGCCAGGGCATTGGCTGGAAGCGAGGCCTGAGCTACGGCGCTTTCCAGAAGATAATTCTGCCGGAGCTTCAAAAACACGAAACAGAACTTTTCCCCGGAAACGCCCACCCTTTTGTTATCTACAAGACACTTCAGCAAGCGGATAACTATACATTCGAGGAGCTTGCCAAAGCCATGAAGATACTGCTCGATGCAGATATCCGCCTCAAAACAACGCGCCATGATGCAAGGATTGTTCTTGACCATGCGATATTGCAGATATGCGGCACTTCCAAGCTTTCCCACAACTGAAAGCGACCCTCGGCATTTCTATAAGCTATTGACATCATAGGTATTTATTAGCCCTATTGCAAACTTGCTCAGGGAATAATTAAATGATGGAGCAGAGGAATGATGTACAACAAAAAAGAGGTTCCGACGCAGAGCATCGGAACCAGGATAAAAAAACAGACATTTTCAAAAATCCGAACTGATACACGTTCCATAACTGATAACTGATAACTGATACACGTTCGCTAATTGATATTTGGATTGGTTTTAACCAATAAGTTGTGGTATGAGGTTTTTGAAAAAATTATTCGTCTGGAATTAAATCCCTGCTTGCACTATCTCCGGAGGGCGTTATGAAGGATGAGGAAAAAACCAAAAAGGAGCTGATAAATGAATTGGCGAAGACCCGCCAGCGGATCGCTGAGCTGGAACGGTCAGTAGCCGAAAGCGGCTGGGCGGATGAATTTTCCAAAATTTTAATCCTTACCTCCCCAATTGGCCTCTATATTGTGCAAGATGGCAAATTAAAACTCGTAAGTCCAAATTTCCAGAAAATTACGGGATACAGTGAAGACGAATTGGTAGGTACGGACCCTTTGAGGCTGGTTGTTCCTGAGCACCGGGAGATGGTCAGGGAGAATGCGGTAAAGATGCTGAAGAAAGAGCGCCAATTTCCCTATGAATTCGGGGTTTCTGCCAGAAGCGGGGAAATGAAGTGGATTGTGGAGACTGTTACCCCCATCCAGTACCAAGGAAGGCCGGCTGCGCTGGGAAACTTCATAGATATAACCGAGCTCAAGCGAATGAGAGAATTATTACGAGAAAAAGAGCAGCGCTATCAGATGCTGATTCAGAATTCAGTAGATGCCATTTATTTGTTTGACCCGGGCACAAAGCGAGTATTGGAGGCAAACCCAGCGTTTTTGAAGCTTGTTGGTTGTAAAGCAGATGAAATATCCCAGTTGACAATTTATGATTTTATTTACCACGATAAAGAAGGTATTGATGCCTGGATTGAACAAGTACTGAAATCAGGAGGAATTAGACTAGAAGGTCGAATATGGCAGCGTAAGGATGGGAATCTGTTAAACATTCATTTAACGGCGAATAAAATTCATGAAAAGGGAAAAGATATTATCTTTGTTGTTGCCCGGGATGAAACCGAAAAGATTCGGCAGGAGAAGAGGCTTAAAGAGAATAAAGAACTCTTGGATAACATCCTTTCTGCTTCTCCTGTGGGAATCGGAATGTTTGCGGAGGGTATCCTTATCTGGGGAAACTCAACCTTTTTCACCCTCTTTGGAGCAAAACAGAGTGATTATGCGGGGAGAAGTGTAAGTCTGCTCTGTGCTTCCGGGGAAGAATACCGACGGATTCAGAAGGTGTTTAAAGAATATATTTCTCAGGGGAAACCAGCACAGGTTGATGCAAAGATGAAACGGAAGGACGGGTCAGTCTTTGATGCACACCTTAAGGCAAGTTCTTTTGACACTTCAAAGCCGCTGGAAAATCTTATCGTGACTATTTCTGATATCAGCTGGAGGAAAGAAGCGGAGGCGATCCTGGCTGAAGAGAAAGAGCGTCTTTCGGTAACCTTGCGAAGCATTGGTGACGGGGTAATCTGTACTGATGCCGCGGGAGCTATAATCCTAATGAATACAATAGCTCAAGACCTTACCGGCTGGAAAGAAGAAGAAGCCATTGGAAAACCTCTTACCGAGGTTTTCCATATTATTAATGAAGAGACACGCCAGCGGTGTGGGAATCCGGTAGATAAAGTCATCCAAACCGGAGGGATTGTTGGTCTGGCAAACCACACGGTGCTTATATCCAGAGATGGCACTGAACGAGTCCTTGCTGACAGCGGAGCCCCCATCCTCGATAGGGAAGGTAAAATTATCGGCGTAGTTCTGGTCTTTCGTGATATTACGAAGCAGAGGGAAATGGAAAAAGAATTTCAGAGAGTTGAGAAGCTTGAATCAATCGGTCTTCTGGCCGGCGGAATTGCCCACGATTTCAATAACCTTCTAATGGCAATTTTGGGTAACATTAGTATGGCAAAGATGTATGCAAGCGCGGATGACAAGCTTTTTAAAAGCTTAGAAGAGGCAGAAAAGGCATCTCTTTGTGCAAAGGATTTAACTCAGCAACTGCTTACCTTTGCCACTGGGGGAGAGCCGGTTAAAAAAGCAGCCTTTATTTCGGAATTGATCAAAGATTCAGCCAGTTTTGTCCTCAGGGGCTCTAATGTGAGGTGTGATTTTTCCTTACCCGATGATCTCTGGCCGGTCGAAGTGGATAAAGGGCAGATGACCCAGGTATTCAACAACCTGATTATCAATGCTGACCAGGCTATGCCGGAAGGCGGGATAATCAAGGTGAAAGCTGAGAATATATCTATAGGAGCAGAACACAACCTTCCCGTGGCGGCTGGAAAATATGTAAAGATAACCGTTAAGGATGAAGGGACCGGCATAGCTGAAAAGTATCTTCCCCAGATATTTGACCCTTACTTCACCACCAAGCAGAAAGGGAGCGGTTTGGGGCTCACCACAGCTTATTCCATAATTCGGGGGCACAATGGATACATCAGTGTAGAGTCCGAGTTAGGTGTAGGAACAAGTTTCTATATCTACCTTCCCGCTTCTGAAAAAGAACCTTTGAAACAGAAGGAGAAGGCGAAAGAGCTTTTTGTAGGCAAAGGAAAGGTTCTGCTGATGGATGATGAAGAAGCAGTACGAGAAGTTGTCGGTGAAATGCTTAAAATGATAGGCTATAAGGTTGAGTTTGCCAAAGAGGGGGCTGAAGCGGTCGAGTTTTACAAAAAGGCGAAAGAATCTGCCGAGCCTTTTGATGCGGTAATCCTGGATTTAACCGTTCCCGGGGGAATGGGAGGCAAAGATGCCATTCAGAAACTCCTTGAGATAGATCCTGGAGTTAAAGCGATTGTTTCCAGCGGCTATTCGAATGACCCAATAATGTCTGACTTTAAAAAATACGGTTTCCGGGGAGTCGTTGCCAAACCCTATAAAATCGGGGAGCTGAGTGAGGAATTACACCGGCTGATGAGGAGAAAGCAGAAATGACCCGGTCAGCAGGGCAGGCCACCGTGCCCGCCAAAACATCGGGCAACCGTTATCAACGCCGTAGGGCGGGCCACCGCACCTGCCCTTGTTGGGTCGGCACGGTGGCCGACTTTATCCATCACCTTCTTGTCTTTCCCAAAGCCCTCAATGGCAAAGCCGATGGCGGCAATGAAAAAATCTGCGCCGGCGATACCTTCCTGCCAGAGTCGCTCCGGAGGGTTGCTTTTGGTGCCCGGCAAACGCCGCTGTTTTTTTATTGGCGATGTGCCGCATAAACAGGTTGGAAATTGCTATTTAGGCATGAAAAAACGAGTTGCGTTTTTGGCGCAACCCCTTGATTTTCTTTTGGTAGTCCCAACGGGATTTGAACCCGTGTCTCTGGCGTGAGAGGCCAGTATCCTGAACCGCTAGACGATGGGACCTCTTAGGTTTGGTTGTTCGAAATTCGTTTCTTGCTATCCGGTTGGCCTCTTATACCTGAGGAAAACTACATCAACTGGCTTATCGTGTCAATCCCTTTTCCATCGATTTCTTATTTTCAATCAGGGCCTGCAGAGGCTTCATTCCTAAAGCATCGTTTTGCTCGATCGCTTTGAGAACAGATCCGCCCCCTGTGAAAAAATAATACTGGGCATCGTCTAATACCGAAAGGTAAAGGCCCGGACAAAGGTCCTTAAACTCTTGAAGCGTGTCACCGCCTCCATAAAACTTCAAGGCAGCGCGGTTTTTGTCGATGGTGCGATCAAGGGCCTCGGAGCCTTCAGTAAAATATGGTGTATAGCCCATGACCGCATTTACAAAAATGGTTCGGGCCGAACTGATCACATCAGCCACTTCCTTGTCTGAAAAGGATCTTGGGTCTATATCCAGGACATATCCATAGGATTTGCCGGGGACAAGGTCGTCGATAGCGATCGTTCCATATTTTCCCTGAACCTTTTTACCCAGGGTTTCTGACTCGACAATATATGGGAGCTCCACGATCTTTTTATTTTCCTTGTCAAGCGAAACGAGCTTCTTAGCTGCATCAATGTCTTCATCCGGGATTCCTGCGATTTGAATGTTGTATTTCGCACACAGATAAGTATTGTAAATCACCCCTCCTAAGATCAGGCGGTCCACCTTCTTATAAATCTCATTCAGAGGACCTATCTTTGTGTCGTATTTGGCACCGGCTACTACGGCAACAAAGGGACGTTTGGGATTGAGCACCTGGTCTAAGTGCCGGATCTCTTCCTGCATGAGAAAACCCCCGTATGAAGGCAGGTATTTTGTGATGTCATAAGTGGAAGCATGGGGTTGCCAGGAGCCAAAAGCGTCGTTTACAAAGACGTCTGCGAGGCCGGCCAGTTGACGGGCAAAAGAGTCTCTGATCTCTCCTGTTGCCTCTTCCCCCTCAAACCAGCGGGTATTGGGCAAATAGATTGCGCCAATCTTATGCTGCTTGAGATCCTTGATCGCCAGATTAATCGAGGTGTCAATCGCGGTGATGCCTCGCTTTCCTTCAATCGGAAAGGTTGGCACATGAATCTTGGTATGAAGCTTACGTTCAAGATAGGCTGCAACCGGTTCTGTTGAGAGGGAAGCGTCGCAAGTGATCTCGCCGGTTTTTTTGTTCCGCGGCCGTCCGATGTGGGTCATCATGATAATCCGCCCGCCTCTTTCTACAATGTTGTAAAAGGTCCCGATTGTGCGATCAATCCGATATGGGTCCCTGATAACCCCCTTTTTTACGACATTGTGATCTACGCGGACGAGTACCACCTTCCCGGTTAGGTCCGCATCCTGAATGAGGGAAAGTTTTTCTTCATTCCGTGTTCCTGTCATTTGATCCCTCCTCGATGTATTGTTTCAGCTTTTCATGGTCTTTCCTGTCCATATCACAGAGTTTAATTCCCATTCCAGCCGGACGTCCTTTTTGATCATCTTCAGCAGACTACTTCGGATTTGATTGTTAGAGGTTCTAACCGGCCTGGTAGCTCCTGCGTGAGCAAAAACCGTTGTCCCTATTTGAGTAGATTACTGGCCTTTATGAAAATCCCACCGCTTTCCATTTAGACTCACGGCTCTTGAACAGTTACACTAAGTGGTTTTTTTACCTTGCCTGCGTCCGAAGAGGAGGTAAACAATCCCTCCCAGGCAGGGGACAAAGACAACAAATATTCCCCACAATGCTTTTCTCCTTATAGAAACAAAATCGCGATAAGCCAGATCCACTATCGCCCAAAAGGTCGGAACGATGGGGATCAAGAATATCAGAAGAGTTAGACCATGACTCATATTGCCACCATGTTGCCGACAGCAGTTCTGTAAATAGCCTTTACCCCCCTATTTTCCCTCAGTTTAAGGTAGTCCTTGACAGGCGTTTTGCCACTTTCAAGATGGTGTCAGCATAATAGGTGCTCTGGTTATAATACAGCAAGATCTCAAGGGCTTTGTCACGACTCAAACCGAGGCGCCATCCGTGCTGCTTGAGGTAGTTCGCTATGCTGCTGATGGCATCTTCCTGTTGACACAGGTTGATGTGGCCATCTCTGTTGCCGTCCTGGCCGAATTCAAGCACACTTGAAGGAATAAACTGGGCAAAGCCCATCGCACCCGCATAGGACCCATACAGGGAAAAAGGATCTATCTTTTGGCTTTTCACGTACCGGAGCAATGCCTTAAGTTCACGATATGCCCACGTAGACTTCTGGTTGGCCCATCTATTGAATTTCGCCTTTGAACCCGGCATTTTCCGTTTTACCCTGATGTGCCACAGCCTGTTTCTGTTAGCCTCGTCAGCAAGCGCTGCCAGCGTCGAAAGGGTATTGAAAACCAGGTGCTTGCCAACACAAGTCCCGAATCTTGACTCCACCAGCATGATGGCGGTTATGATTTCAGGTTCGACTCCATAAAGGTGTTGAGCCTTTCTCAGGAGGCATCCGTTTTTCTTCAGATACTCAGTTGCCTCTTTAATGGAAGGTTGTGTCAGAAACTGTTCATAGTTCAAAGCAGCTTCTTTGTGCATGAAGTAGGCAACAACATCTTGTTGCTGAAAAGTCACTTCTGACCTGGAATAGAGTGCTCGTATTTCAGAGGAGTCAAATCCGTCATGTATGAGGCGAAGCTGCAGGGAAGCAAATGGCCGGGGGGTGAGTACCGATTCAGCACAAATGCTTTTGCCCTTACCGGGTAACAATGCAAAGCTCGAAACAATGATGGCGAGAAACCATGAGACAACTTTTCTGTTATGTGACAGGAATAATAAAATAAAAGTCATTTCCCGTCTCTTCCGCTTTACAACCAACGGTTCCGCCGTGAACTTCAATCACGTTTTTTACAAAATAAAGTCCATGTCCTGTGCCTTGCCCAGCCTCGCTCTGGCCAAGCCGAAAACCTTCCTCGAATATATTGGCTGCATCATCCTCGCCGATCGGTTGTCCTGAAGTAAACACATCGAACCGGGCGGCATCATGCCCCTTTCCCAGAAAGTTTTTCAAGAGCTTCATCTTGCAATCAACCTTTTTAACCGCCTTTCCCGAGGCGTCGGTGATCGGTTCAGCATATTTTACAGCATTTGAAAGGAAGTTATCCGCCACTTGAGCCAACAGCCCTTTGTCTACCCTGACCTGAATGTCTTCAGCCTCTTCGAGGTCCTCCAGGATATGGTTAATGGCGATACCCTGTTTGAGAAAGCGATCCCTGTATCGTTGAAGCTGGGGTTTTACAATATCGCGCCACAGGTAACATGAGGTTTTTTTCAGGATGTATTCACCATAAACAAAGTGATCCGGGCGAAACAAGGTTTCCAGAAAAAGACTGGTGTGTTTATAATGTTGCTCGATTTTTTCCTGATCGCTGAACATGGCCCTGTTAGTTACGATCATTCTTTCGTGTATTTCGGCGATGCGGGCGTATACCTCTGGATGCTTGTACTTGAGTTCATCAAGAAGTTTGTCAAGCTCACTCTCGATTTCCTTACATGTGTTCAGATATTTCCGGATCTTTCTAAAGTAATACTTATAGTAAATATTAGGGGCGATTACATTGTGCTCCATATCCGCCACTAAATTGTTGATGAACTTGAGGTGCTGGATACTCTGTTCGGCAAGAAATTTGTTGTACAGGTTATAGCCTATTCGGTTGACATACTTTTGGAGAAAAAAAAGCTTCGGTTGTGGAAGGTGGCTGGCCTGCTTGACCTCAAATATTCCAATAATATCTCGTGGCTTCTGGAAAACGATGGAGCCTGCATGTGTCTTTCTGCCATGGATGGGCACTATATATGCGTCGGCTTCCATATATGGAGCACGTGTGATTCTAATGTAGCGAGGGACCTTATCCTCCCGGGATTTCAGGCCTGTATTACTGTTTGCTGCCCATTTTATCATATCTGTCTTTGGGTCTATCAGAAATAGGTTACTTTCCAATCCAAAGAAGACGCGAGGCACCCCAACGATTACCAGGTAAAGATTCTCCACACGGTCATATTCCTGTGCAAGGTCAAAAAAGGTGTTTAACACCGTCATTTGCACATTATCAAATGCATAGGTGGCATAATCTTCCTTCTTTTGCTGGACACGTTTTATAATAGCGCTGAGTGCGTCCATAGTCACATACTGGTGGCTTAACCTTTGCCGATTCCTTTATAAAGAAAGCCTGAGTTTTCGGCGCTGTCTCTGTTGAGGACATTTCGGCCGTCAACAATAATTGGTGTACGCATAAGGGATTTTAACTCTTTCAGGTTCATATTGAAATACGGCTTATGTCCGGTGGAGATCACGATGCAGTCAGCCCCTTTTACCACCTGATTCAAATCGTGGCTCAGTTCGGCTTCAGGAAAGGTTTGCACATATGGATCATGTGCCACGACCTCGGCACCGTAGGCCTCAAGCTCCCGGATGAGATCGTAGGCGGGGGTATTGCGGATGTCGTCAGAATCTTCAAGATAGGCGACACCCAATAGAGCGATCTTGGCATCCCTGAGCTGAATATCCTTGGATGAAAGGGCTTCTTTAACCATCTGTGCGGCATGGACCGGCATAGAGTTATTTATTTTCCTGGCAAGTCGAACGAACTCAGGTTTTATGGCGAACTTCCCGTATTTTTGCACCCCATAATTTAGAAGCCATGTATCTTTTGGAAGACAATGCCCACCCACGCCAATGCCTGGCAGGTGC
>Ga0164318_10004581_pt1 | contig 13304 bp, 11 predicted proteins | sample GuaBasSedimGuay9_FD_113734 | JGI IMG/M metagenome (GOLD analysis project Ga0164318, IMG submission 113734) | Subseafloor sediment microbial communities from Guaymas Basin, Gulf of California, Mexico - Guay9, Core 4571-4, 0-3 cm | ecosystem: Environmental > Aquatic > Marine > Hydrothermal vents...
AATATCGTGGCTGAACGGTAAAGAAATAGGTATGTTTCATATCCCGTTGGCAGGCTGGCCTTCCAGAATGGACGACTGGAAGTAAAAGTGCGTCGCGACAGTTTTCGTTTAGTTTTAGTCGCTCGGAGGAAATTGAAATTCACTTCGCGAATTACAATTTATTTTCCGGATTTATTCCCCATTAATTATTTGTTTAGTTTTTAATTAAATCATTTTGCTGGTCGCGACGGGGTTTGTTTACTTTTAGTCGCTCGGAGGAAATTTGACCCGAAAGCCAAATTTATTGTAGAAGGATTAAGCATGTACTATAATCGATTTTTAATAATTTTGTCTATAAATAATTTTGTCAAAGACTTTAACCACAAATAAATCCTCCTTCGCGTACTGTTACAAAATTGTCTTCTTTCCGTGTGCTCCGTGTGTCCCGTGGGCAAATCATTCTGCCAAATCTTTGTCTTTCTTGGTGGCAACAGGTGAAACCTTGTAAAAAGGCAGTTCGGTAGGGAACCCGCCGAATTTTACTACCAATTTCTTCTTCTCGTGATTTATTGTATCAACAATAACCACGCTGCTTAGAGCGGTAGAATAAACCGCGTCGCCTTCTTTTAAATTTTTAATAAAGTTTTTAACTTTCGCCGGGTGGTGTTTAATTATCTTTTTCTTCTCCGGCTTAATTTCTTTTTTTACTTTTTTCTTTACCGGTTGGCTGAACGGCCGTTCTAATATTTTATTGAATGAGATTTTAAAGTTCACTCCGTCTGATTCAACAACCACTGTTTTTTTTCCGTGATTTATTGTTTTGACTATGGCATAACAATTCAGCGATTGAACAAAAACACTTTTTCCTGAAGATAAATTTTTAATAAATCTTTCACGCTGACGGGCAAGCGGAGTTCCGTCAGCAAGTTCGTTAATTCTTTTTTTGAATTCTTCCGCTCTTTTGTTCCATGGCGGCGGAGCGTTAACCGCGGCTTTTGAAAATTCGTTCACGACTGATTTCACGTCTTTGAAAATCGATTCTACTTCCGCGTTAACCACTTCTGTAATTTTCTTCCGTTCTTTCTTTATTTCTTCGATTTCACGTTTTAGTTTTGACGAAAGTTTTTGTGATTCCTTTATACCGCGCTCGGCGATAACGCGTAATTGCTGAACTTTATTAATCAATTTTGAATTATCATTTTCTTTCCCGGAAATTAATTTTTCGGCATGCTTAATGATTTCCTCTTTTAAACCGAGACGGCGCGCTATCGCGAGCGCGTTGCTCGAACCGGGCTGACCCACAAGCAGTTTGTAAGTTGGTTTCAAAGTCTTTTCATCAAATTCCATTGACGCGTTTTCCGCTCCGGAAGTCGAGTAGGCAAAAGTTTTTAATGAGCCAAGGTGAGTTGTTGCTATAACTTTCGTTCCCGATGAATGAAGAAAATTTAAAATCGATGTGGCAAGCGCGGCTCCCTCGGCAGGATCGGTTCCGGAACCGAGCTCGTCAAGCAGAACAAGTGTGTCCGAATCGGCATTATTAATCACGCGGGCGATATTATTAAGGTGTGAAGAAAAGGTGCTTAAACTCTGTTCAATACTTTGCTCATCACCGATATCAGCAAATATTTTTTTGAATATTGGCATTGTTGTACCGGCAGACGCGGGGATATGCATTCCGCTTTGTGCCATTAGTGTCAGCAGTCCCAGTGTTTTCAATGCAACGGTTTTCCCGCCTGTATTTGGCCCGGTTATTATTATTAGATTAAGTTTGTTATCAAATTTTATTGATAATGAAACAACTTTTGATTTTACTTTCTCAATCGGCATCGGTGAAATATTTTCGGAAAAATTATCACGTATAAAGTGCATTAAAAGCGGATGACGCGCTTCAAATAAAATTAACCGTCCCGAATCGTTAATTTCAGGCGCGGTCATCTGATAATCATAACTGAACTGAGCTTTCGCGTTTGTAATATCTATATAAGTTAAAATTCTTATATTTTCGATTAGCGATTCTTTTACGGCAAAAATACTTACAGAAAGCTCACGAAGAATCCGTGCAACTTCTTTTCGCTCTTCATATCGTACACTTTCAAGCTCATTCACCGTTTCAGTAATAACATGTGGCTCGATGAATGATGTAAAACCGGAATTGGATTTGTCAAGAAGTGAGCCCCGTACCGCATTACGAAAATTCGATTTCATCGCTATTACAGGCCGGCCGTTTCTTGATGTTATTGTTTTATTTTCGAGTGCTGATTTCAGTTCGGAAGAATTAATGAGAGAATTTAATTTTCGATTTATTGTTGTTCTGAGCTTTGTTTTACTCCGGCGGAGCAATAATAATTTTTTCGTTGCTGCATCTTTTACTGTTTTATCGCTGTCAATGCATCGGTAAATCTCAGAAATAATCTCCGGTTGTGGGGCGAGATCAATTGCAGATAACCACAATAACGGCGCAATATCACGATTGCCGTGAGAATAAGTGCGAATATCATTTACCGTTTGTAAAGTCGATGCAACTGAAAGCAGTTGGTCCGGCTCAAGCGATGCGCCTGACAATGCGTGATTGGTGATTATAGGCAGTATGTTTTCCACGGAGCCGAGTGGAAGATGGTTTCCTGATAAAATTAAATCTTTCAGCTCGGAAGTCTCGGAAATTTGTTTTTTAATTAAAACAATATTCGCCGTAGGCAGCAAATCTGAAATTTGTTCCTTAGCGGCAGATGTTTTTGCGTATGATTTAAGTAGCTTCAGCAGCGAATCATATTCAAGTACGCGCACAGCATGTTTTGATGACTTATCCATTTTTATATTATACGAGAAAACGTGTTGATAGACAAGCGAAAACCAACAATCCAATTAAATATTCAATAATCAATACGCCACGGGCGCACTTTTAAAGCAGAAATTTTCAACTTTCAAGTAACTCATTTCGACTCGAAGTGAGGAATAGAGAAATTACCAAACAATGATTAACAAATTAAATATGACCAATGAGTACATTGTTATTTCATTAGGAGTGTTTAATTAATCCAACAATCCAAGTACCAAAGCACCAAGCTATTGAAAAAAAAAGCCGAAATCGCTATCATTTATATTATTATTAAACACTTAAATATGAAAAATTTGCTACCGACAGATACACTTGATAAATTAATAAACCTGAAGGCGGATAAATTTGCTGACGATATCTTTTTGATTTTTAACGACAGGAAGTTTACTTACAGCAATATTAATTCGAAAATTAGCAATGCAGCCGATACATTGAAAAATATTACTAATGTGTCAAATAAATTTATCGCGCTAATCTGTGGAAATACTCCGGAATTTGTTGTCGCTTACTTCGCTATCCTTCGCGCGGGAGCTAAAGTAGTGCCCATCAATCCCCGTCTTGGTAAAGAAGAACTAAAACACATTTTACAGGAAACGCAAGCGGATATTATTATTCATCCGAAAAGTTTAAATATAAAAATTTCCGGTGATAAAATTCCTCTGCTTATTGAAGATGTAATTTCACTTGAAATCACTAAATTGAAACTTCCTGTGAAAAAAATAGGGCTCAAAACAGATGCTTCCAATACCGCCGCTTGTATCTTTACTTCGGGTACTACCGGAAAGCCGAAAGGAGCGCTGCTTTCGCATAAAGCGATAATGCACAACGCGAGAATGTGTGTTGACGGTCTTGAATCACAGGAAAAAATCGAATGCTTTGTCGGCGTGCTACCGCTTTTTCACGCCTTTTCCGCTTCCGCATGTCTTATGCAGACAATTTTTACCGGTGGGCGTTTACTCTTGATAGAGCAGTTTCAGCCTTTGGATGTTTTAAAGCAAATGAGAAAACATAAAGCAACCGTTTTTCTCGGCGTACCGGCAATGTATGCCATGATGGCAAAGGTTGAAAATCCCCCTTGTTTAGATAATTTGAGACAATGCATTTCCGGCGGAGCACCTCTGCCCGACACAGTTTTTAATGCTTTTTATAAAAAATTCAATATTAAAATTTGCGAAGGGGACGGACCTACCGAATGTGGTCCCGCAACTTCAATCAATCCGCTTAGCGGAAAAATAAAAGTTGGAACTATCGGATTGCCGCTTTGTGATGTTGAAATGAAAATTGTTGACATGAATGAAATTGAAAAGCCAAATAATGAAGTGGGGGAGATAATCGTTAAAAGCCCGTCAAACTTTTCCGGTTATCTTAACCAACCTGATGAAACGGCGAAAACGCTTAAAAACGGATGGGTCTTTACAGGCGACCTCGGCTTTAAAGATGATGATGGCTATTTTACTATCGTAGGAAGAAAAAAAGATATGCTCCTCGTTGGTGGATTAAATGTCTATCCAACCGAAATAGAAGAGTATCTGCGTATGCATCCCCAAATTGAAGATGTCGCCGTGGTCGGCAAAAATTGCGGAATAAGAGGGGAGATTCCCGTGGCTTTTATTATAACGCGGAACGGTGAGAATTTATCTTTTGCTGACATTAAAGAATTTCTGAATAATAAAATCGCGAATTATAAAATACCGAAAAAAATTATTGTTATTGATGATTTACCGCGCAATGCGACCGGTAAAGTTCAAAAGAAAATTTTGAGAGAGCAAATTAACCAACCAACTACAGAACAATGAAAACAAAAATTATAACAGCAACTTTGATATCATTTCTTTGTATTACTTTCACGGCATGTGATAAAATTACGTGTTGTCCGCCTAAAATTAATCCACCGAAAATACAGAAGAGTAAGCCGGGGATTTATGTCAAAAACGGCGTTCTCATGCGTAATGAGAAACCGTATCGCGGAATCGGTGTTAACTATTTTGACGCCTTTTATCGCGTATTGAAAAACTCTAACGATACTTCTTATGTTCAGGGGTTTGAACAGTTAAACAATGCGGGAATTCCTTTTGTCCGGTTTATGTGCGGCGGGTTTTGGCCGGTAGAATTTAAATTATACTTTTCTAATAAAAAAGCTTATTTTAATTTGCTGGATGACTTTGTTAAAACAGCAGAAAAAAATAATGTAGGATTGATCCCTTCTATGTTTTGGTACTTCGCTACCGTGCCGGACATGATGAATGAACCGATGGATCAGCTCGGAAATCCAGAAAGCAAATCCATCGCTTTTATTAAACAGTACACTAAAGAAATTGTCAATCGTTATAAAAATTCTCCCGCCGTTTGGGGATGGGAACTCGGAAATGAATATAATCTCGGAATTGATCTGCCGAATGCTTCAAAACACCGCCCGTGGGTTTGGCCTAATCTCGGTACCGCGACAAACAGAACCACGCGTGATGAACTCACGTCGCGGCAAATGCTTGTTGTGATGAATGAATTCGCGAAAACAGTTCGCAAATACGATAAAACAAGAATTGTTATTACCGGAAATGCTGTTCCGCCGTGGTATGCTTATCACAATACTTTAGAGCGCAGCTGGATGGAAGACACACTTGAGCAATACGAAAAAATACTATTGCGGGATAATCCGAATCCGTTTGATGTAATTTCGATTCATGTTTATCCGGTTAAAGATAAAAAATATGCCGCGCGCGCAAAAAATATTTCTGAATTGCTGGAAAAAACGCAAAAAATCGCGAAAAAAATGGGAAAACCACTTTTTATCGGCGAATTCGGCGTTCCTGTTAGCTTAAGCAATGAAATCAATACTACTTATTCAGAGTTTATTACCGCAATAGAAAAATATGAAATACCGCTTGCCGCTCTCTGGGTTTATGACTATGAAAATCAAAATAAAGATTGGAATGTGAATTTTAAAAATAACAGAACCTTTATGTTAAACGAAATATCTAAAATCAATAAAAAATTAACTTACAAATAAAATTATAAATGAAACAAAATGAAAATAAAGTTGTTGTAGCCCTCGACGTTAGTAATAAAAATAAGGCAGCTCAACTCTTTGATGAACTCGGTGAAGATGCCGCAGCTCTTAAAATAGGTCTCGAAATGTTTATTCGCTTCGGCCCGGAAATAGTTCAAAATGCTGTCGCACGAGGAGCAAAAATAATGCTCGACCTAAAACTTCACGATATCCCTAATACAGTCCAAAAAGCAGTGGCAAATGTTTCACTTCTCGGCGCGGAACTGTTGACTATACACACTACCGGCGGAATGAAAATGATGAAAGCGGCACGACGCGGTATTGAAGAAGCTGAAAAAAATTATGGTGTTAAAGGACCAAAACTTCTCGGTGTTACTGTGCTTACAAGCATTAGTGAAGAAGCTATGAAAAATGAACTCGGTGTTATAAAGTCCGTAGAAGAACAGGTCGTTTCTCTCGCTTTACTGGCAAAAGAAGCAGGTCTTGATGGAGTTGTCGCTTCGCCGAAAGAAATTAAATCTATCAGAAACGCTTGCGGGGATGATTTCTTAATCGTTACTCCGGGAATTCGACCCGCCGGCTCGTCTGTTGACGACCAGAAACGAGTTTGTACTCCTGAACAGGCGGTTGCTGACGGTGCTGATTATCTTGTAATAGGCCGGCCGATTCTGCAAGCCGATAACCCGGTAGAAAAACTTAAAGAAATTAATAAATCAATAATCCATTAATCCAGATTAAATAATCAATAATCAACAAGAAATGTTCAATCGTAAAGTGAATATATAATCCATTAATCCAACAATCCAATGACCAATCTCGTTTCTCCTTCAATCCTTGCTGCTGATTTCTCGCGCCTCGCAGAAGAAATCGCAACAGCTAAATCCGCAGGCGCTGACCTCGTTCATGTCGATGTCATGGACGGACACTTTGTCCCGAATATCACTATCGGTGTGCCCGTAGTCGCTTCGCTTAAAAAAGCGACCGACCTTCCGCTTGACGTTCATCTTATGATTGACGCGCCGGACATTTACGCGCCGAAGTTTGTTGATGCAGGCGCTGATATAGTTACTATTCATGTTGAATCGCCAACTATTGCGGGTGATATTGAAAAGACCCGTGCGGTTCTTGAAAAAATTCGTTCTATGGACGCGGAATGCGGGGTGGTTGTTAAACCCAATACTCCGGCTGAAGCGGTTTTCCCGTTTATTGACATTTGTAAGATGATTCTTGTAATGACCGTTGAACCCGGATTTGGCGGACAGTCATTTATGGCTGACATGATGCCGAAAGTTAAAGCTATTCGCGATGAGGCAAATAAAATAAATCCGGAGCTCGATATCGAAATCGATGGCGGAATTAATCAGGAAAATGCCGAATTGTGCTGCAAAAACGGCGCAAATATTTTCGTGGCCGGAACTTATCTTTTCGGTAAAGAAGATATTGCAGACAGAATCGCCGGACTGCATAATTTAAAATAAATAAACCCAATCACATAACTCTCATAACTCCCATTCCAACTATGAAAAACCCTAAAGAAATCATTAAATTCGGTACCGATGGATGGCGAGGCGTTATCGCCGATACATTCACTTTTGAGAATGTAGGAATTGTTTGCCAGGCAATTGCTGATGTCATCAAAGAAAAAAATCCTTCTCCTAAGGGCATTGCAATTGCTTATGATAACAGGTTCCAGGGAGATGAATTCGCGAAAATTGCCGTGGAAATTATGCTCGGAAATAATATTCCAATTCGCCTTTCAAATATTCCGCTGCCGACACAGGCAGTTTCTTTCGCTGCAAAACACAACAATCTTGACGGCGGAATTATGATTACCGCAAGCCATAATCCTCCGGAATACAACGGTGTGAAATTTAAAACTCCGGAAGGAGCATCAGCCGACCCGACAACAACAGCGCTTTTTGAAAAAAGAATAGGGGAATCTCCAGTCAAGAAATTAAAAATAGATTCACCGGAGGCTGAAAATCTTATTCTTGATTTTCCTTTTGAAGAGCCTTACCTTGATTGGGTTAAGGATTTTATTAACTACGATGTTATAAATAAAAAATCTTACAATATTATTGTTGATTCAATGTATGGTGTCGGCAAAAAATACATTGAGCAAATTCTTGAAGGAACAAATCATAATGTTACAACAATTCGTTCCGAACGCAATCCCGGCTTTAACGGTATTTCTCCGGAACCCGTTCCAAAAAATATGCAGGCAACTTTCAACACAGCGAAAAAATATAACGCGGATGTCGCTTTCGTTACTGACGGCGACGCCGACCGACTCGCTGCCGCGGACAATCGCGCCGATTACATTATAACGCCGAAAATCGCGACTTTAATTGCTATGCATCTGATTAAAAATCGCGGATGGACAGGCAGCATAATAAAAACGGTTTCCTGCTCGGTTATTTTAAACCGTTTCGCAAAAAAATTTAATTTGAAACTTGTTGAAGAACCGGTTGGATTTAAATACATCGTCCCTTATCTGCTTTCCGGTGAAGCTCTTGTCGGAACAGAAGAAAGCGGAGGACTCGGTATCCAAAACCATATTCCCGAGCGTGACGGAATTCTCGGTTCGCTTATGTTTCTTGAAGCTTTAACCGGACTGGGCTTTAATAACGCCGGTGAAGCAATGGATTTTATTGATAAAGAATTTGGGAAAATGCGTTATCACAGAATTGATAAACACATTGACCCCGCAAAAAAGGACGCGTTTATCAGCAAAGTAACATCGAACCCGCCTTCTGAAATTCTCGGCAAAAAAATTGTTAATGTTAAAACAATTGACGGCGTTAAATTCGAGTGCGATGATGATTCCTGGCTGCTGATGCGATTCTCCGGCACCGAGCCGGTTGTTCGCTTTTATGCCGAAGCACCGACTATGGAAGAAGCAATCGCAATGACTGAAAAAGGAGAAGAAATGCTGTGATATGGCGGTTTAGGGTTCGCATTGCTGTTATTTAACAATTAATCAATTGACAAATGCTTATAAATAACATATAATATGTATAGTTTAACAATACATAAAGGAGTTGAATAATGGAAGCTACAATTGTTGATTTGAGATATAAAATGAATGATGTTATGAAAGCATTGAATCGAAATGAAGATGTTAAAATTTTATATCGCGGGACTCTAAAAGGAATATTATCCGCAAATGTGAAAAAAGCAAATATAAAAATTGCCGACCATCCTTTCTTTAATATGAATAAAGAAAATGAACCGGTAGATGAAGCGATGAATAAACTTCGCAAAGGAAGATATAATGATATTTGATACTGACATTTTTATATGGATGCAACGCGGTAATTATCGTGCGGCAAAACTGGTTGAAACCGCAGATGAACGATATTTATCAATCTTCTCATATATGGAACTGCTTCAAAACGCGAAGAATAAAAAACAACATAAATTTACAAACGATTTTCTTAAAAGTTATTGCTTTCAAGTTTTACCGTTTACAGAAAATATCGGCCATCGTTCAGCTGTTTATGTTGAAGAGTATTCTTTAACTTATGGTTTAAGAGCAACCGATGCTGTTATTGCGGCAACTGCTGTAGAAAATGCTTTGACTTTATGTACAAGCAATAAAAAACATTTTCACTTTATTAAAGAATTGGATCTGAAAATTTTTAAACCTTGATAATTAATAAATAACAATTAATAAATAGTAACATGTACTTTAATGATGACAAAATAATAGGAATCTGCGGCGCAGCTTGGGGCGACGAAGGTAAAGGGAAATTCACCGACGTCTTTGCTGATGAAGCCCATATCATCGCTCGCGCGCAAGGTGGATGTAATGCCGGACATACAGTTATTGTCGGTGATATGAAACTGAAGCTTCATCAGGTCCCTTCAGGAATTATTTATCCCGATAAATTAAATGTGATTGGTAACGGCGTAGTTCTCGACCCGCGCGTTCTCGTGGAAAACGAAATTAAAAATCTCACCGCGCAGGGAATTAGTACCGATAATCTGAAAATCAGCGGTGACGCGCATATCATTATGCCTTGGCATAGAATTATTGACCGTGCAAGAGAATGGCGCCTCGCTAAAAATAAAATCGGAACTACCGCGCGTGGAATTGGACCGGCTTATGCCGATAAAGCGAACAGATGCGGCATAAGAATGAACGATCTTTATGATAAAAAAGTTCTTACGGAAAAAATACGAGTTATTGCTAAAGAAAAAGAAGCTCTGCTTTTTGGAGCGTGGAAATTACCGGTAGAAACTTTTGCGGAATGGATGAATATGACGGACCAGCTCGACGGCTTATGGCTGAAAGACGGTAAATTTAATGTGCAGACCATTGCTGATTCATATTCTGATTGGACGGCAAAACTGAAAAATTATGTTACGGATACAAAAAAATTAATCAATTCTGCAATTAAAAAAAATAAAAAAATCCTCCTCGAAGGCGCGCAGGGATTATTACTCGATATCGACCACGGCACATACCCTTTCGTTACTTCTTCAAACTGTAGCGCGGGCGGCTTCGCTACAGGGCTTGGTATACCGCCGCAATCAATTGATAGAATTTATAATATCTTGTCAGCTTATACCACTCGTGTAGGTGCCGGACCCTTTCCCACTGAACTTGGTTCCGAAGAAGAAATATCAAGCGAAAACGGAAATAATAAAATGAGCTTCGATCAATCAGCTCAACTTGCAAAAACTGCCCAAGATGATTATACAGTAGGAAAAGTTATCAGGCATATCGCTGGTGAATTCGGCACAACAACGGGACGGCCTCGCCGCACTGGCTGGTTTGACGCGGTGGCCTGCTCACTCGCTGCAAAAATAAACGGACCGGATGTTATTATCACAAAACTTGATGTCCTTGATGTTATGCCGAAAATTAAAATATGTACAGCGTATGAATACACCGGTCCGGAAACATGGTATAACGGCAAAACCATAAAAAGCGGCGACAAGTTTACCGCTTTTCCTACCGACGCAAGAATTTTGAAATACTGCCGGGCAGCTGAATTTATAGAATTTGAAGGTTGGAACTCAAATATCACTTCTGCTGAAATTTATGATGAATTGCCGACACTTGCAAAAAAATATTTGGCTGGAATTGAAGAAACGACCGGATGCAACATTAAGTTGGTTTCTGTGGGCCCTAAACGCTCACAGACAATAATTAAATAAAATTAATAAAATAAAAAATCATAAATCTAAAATCGTTAATCAATATTCAGTAGCTCACTTCGACAATAAGTGAGATTATAAAAAATGAAAATAAGCTGTTCAACTAATTTACTCGCATCCGCAGGCGCGGAAAATCTTAATCAGGCAATTGATATTGCTGCTGAATTGGGTTTTGACGGCATAAATATTGACGCTACAAATACTGATTTTTTCTCTGTTGATAATTTCTCGTTCCTTAATAGCGCTAAAATTGTAAGATATGCTATCAAAAACAAAATTGAAATTCATTCTTTAAGTGTTGATTCCTTAAATTCAAACAAAACTAAAAACGAAATTAAAAGACTTAATAAAACTGTAAGTGTTGCTCACGCGCTTGCCTGTCCTCTTGTGACATTTTCAACTTCGCTTCTTGATGAAAAGGAAAATATTATTAATCAATATAAAAAAAATATTGAAATAATTAAAAAGACATCAAAACTCGCCGAAGATTTTGATATTTGTTTCGCAGTTGAAGCTGCTGTAAATACAGTCACAGATGATTTCCCGAAATTATTGCAATTATTTGTCGATGTTGATGAACATAATTTCGGCGTTGTTCTTAATTCGCTCTCGTTTAATAAGATTAATGAAAAACAAGCCGAAAATGATATTGATTTGATTGATGAAAGTCTTTTACTTGTTAAAATTACAGGCGAAGAAGAAACAATCGCAATGAATAATATTCTTAATAAATTATCCGAACGAGGAGACTCACTTTATATTTGTGATTGTAAATATACTACCGCTGAAAACTTAAAAAAAGAACTCCTGAACTTTATTAAATTTATTAAAAGTATCAAATCAAAAAAATAATGTTAAATTTAATTCTTGTTCTTATTGCTTCCGGTTCAGCTTTAATCATTGCTGCTTATATTTGCAGTCTGGTTATTACTCGATATCAAACTTTTACCGAACAATTGCAAACTCCTGTAGATTTCCAACTCGATTTTAATAGTTTCTTTGTCGAAAGTACAAATAACGCTAAAATAAGCTGCTGGTTTATTCCGGCACAGGAAGCCAAAGCGGTGATGATTGTCAGTCATGGCGTTGCAGATGGTAAAAGCGGATTATTACACTGTGTAATTCCGTTTGTTAAATCCGGATTCTCTATTGTAATGTATGACCTTCGACACCACGGAAAAAGTACAGGTGACTTTTGTACTCTCGGATATTATGAAACAAAAGACCTGTGCTTAATTACAGATTACGTGAAAAAAAATATCGCTAAAAAATTACCTTTGTGCTACTGGGGGTTCTCACTCGGCGCTACCGTGTCAATTCTTGCCGCCGCAAAAAGAAACGATGTTTTCGCGGTCGTTGCAAGAAGCCCTTTCGAGAATATCAGAAATGTAGTAAAATATTACGCGTGGAATTATTATTATATGCCTTACTTCCCGATTGTCCTGATGGCTCTTAAATTATTTGAATGGAGAACAGGAGCAAAAATTGACAAAACGGATATATATATAAATATACATAACCTGAAAAATACTCCCGTACTCTTAATCGGTTCGGAAAATGATAAACAAGTGCCTTTAAAATGGCTCGAAAATATTCGTGAGAAAATTGGAGAATCAGCTGAATTACTTATTGGCCCTTATGGCCATACCGAAATTTATGAAATGATGGAATCCGATGGCATCGATGTCGAACGCGCAATCAGTTTCCTAAGCGAAAATATTGAATAATCCTCCTTTGGCGGATCTTCGACAAATAATCCTCCTGCGGCAGATCTTCAACAAATAATAAAAACAGACACGACAATGCAACTTAGATTACAAAAATACCTTTCTGAACAGGGAATCTGTTCAAGAAGACAAGCCGAAAAACTGATAGTTGAAGGCAAAATATTCGTGAACGGAAAACCACAAACTGTTCTCGGCACAAAAATCGACCCGGATATTGACAAGATCGCCGTTAACAATACGGTCATTAAACAAAGAAATAACCTCATTTATATTGCAATTAATAAACCTGTTGGAATTGTTACATCTTGTTATCAACCCGATTCTAAAACTATTGTTGAACTCGTCAACCTTAGAGAAAGAGTTTATCCCATCGGAAGATTGGATAAAGACAGTAGTGGACTGTTGATTCTGACTAATGACGGTATTCTCGCTTACAGATTGTCACACCCTAAATTTAATCACGAAAAAGAATACGTCGTTAGCCTCGAAAAAAGAATCTCCGAAGGCGCACTCGATAAACTTCGCCGCGGAATGACCATTGACGGTGTTAAAACTCAACCCGCTAAAGTGGTTAAAGTGGGAGAACATC
>Ga0164318_10004583_pt1 | contig 13303 bp, 7 predicted proteins | sample GuaBasSedimGuay9_FD_113734 | JGI IMG/M metagenome (GOLD analysis project Ga0164318, IMG submission 113734) | Subseafloor sediment microbial communities from Guaymas Basin, Gulf of California, Mexico - Guay9, Core 4571-4, 0-3 cm | ecosystem: Environmental > Aquatic > Marine > Hydrothermal vents >...
AGGTACGGGCCTACAAGGAACTTCATATATGGGCTGGAAGTTCTCCTAACCAATGGTTATTTACTAAAATTAAAAAGAGGGGAAGTAATTTCGAAGGATGGGTTTTTTTACCTGCAGGGAAATGGGAAAAAAATGAAAATACCTGCTCCAAGATACAAAATACCCAAAACAAAGCATTCAGCAGGAATATTTTCATCAGAACCAATGGATCTAATTGATCTTTTTATCGGGAGTGAAGGAGTTCTTGGTATCATAACATCGGTAACCATTAAGGTTATTGAAGAACCTAAATATATTGTTTCAGGTATGGCCTTTTTTGATGAGGAGGGCAAAGCCGTTTCTTTTGTTGAAGATTCTAAAGGGAGTGTAGAGGATGTTACCTGCCTGGAGTATTTTGATAAAGATGCTATAAGGCTTTTACAGAGACTTAGAGAAGAGCAGGGGCCTGTATCTGAAATACCTGATTTGCCGGTGGCAGTGATGGGAGTTTACTTTGAGAGTTTCGCTGATGATTTAAAGTTTGTTAAAAAATATCTGTACGAATGGAAAGAAAAAATAGAAAAGTACAGCGGCTTAAGAGATATATCCCTTGCTTCTATTGAACCAAAGGATATTAATCGTTTTAAAATTATAAGGCACAGTGTTCCGGAAATGATAAATAGAAGGATATCAGAAATAAAAAAATTAGTACCGGAAGTTCATAAAGTCGGTACCGATATGGCAGTTCCCGATGGTTATTTAAGGCCTATGCTATCTTACTACAGAGAAAAACTTGACACTACAGGTATTGAATATGTTGTTTTTGGTCATATCGGGAACAATCACCTTCATGTTAATATGATACCGAAAGATAGAGAGGAATTAAAACTTGCCGAGGAACTTTATGTTAGGTTTGCAAAAAAAGCGGTTGATTTTGGAGGGTCAATATCAGGTGAACATGGAATAGGTAAGTTGAAAAAGAGATACCTTGGAATCCAATTTACTGAGAATGAAATAGAAGAAATGAAAACAATTAAGAATTTTTTTGATCCTGATAATATCCTGAATCCTGGAGATCTTTTTGAATAATAGATAGAATTATACCTGTTCGTTATCCCGGTCGTTGAGTCTGAAACTTTATCCGATTTAGTTTGAGATTTTCGCGTTTAAGTTAAAGTTCGATATCGTTAATAAGTATAAACAAAATTATTAATAGGCCGAAAATCGAGTTTTTTAATTTATTGATACATAAATAGTTAAAAAATCATTTTTATTAATTTTAGCATTACAAACCATGTAATTATATAAATTATTAAAATTAACAATAGAAACACGATATTCGCCCTAATGATAACTTTAAGTTATCAGTATTTTTAAATCACATATGTAAAATTCTTGATTGTAATATTTAAATGTTTTAATTTGATGCTAAAAAGCACGGAGATATGAAAGATGAAGCTTTCTTACAATTGGTTGAATGAGTTTGTTGATGTTTCTGATATAGACCCATATGAAATGGGGTTAAGATTGACTATGGCTACCTCTGAAATTGAAGGAGTAGAAAAGGTTGGTTCTGAGTTGAGGAATATTGTAGTGGGTAAAATATTAGATGTAAAACCACATCCCGATTCTGATCATCTCTTTATCACAAAGGTTGACGTGGGGAATGGGACACTCCAGATAGTGAGTGGGGCCCCAAACACGAAAAAGGATAGCTATGTTCCAGTAGCTTTAGTTGGTGCGGAACTCCCATCGGGGATGAAGGTTAAAAAAGCAAAACTCAGAGGTGTAGAATCCTACGGTGTGGTATGCTCTGAGAAAGAGCTTGGTATTAGTGATGATCACTCAGGACTCTGGATTCTAAATGAGGAGGATATCGATTTTGCTGAGTTAAAACCCGGGGTTCCTATATCTAAGCTGTTTCCATCGATAGATTATATAATTGAGATTGATAATAAGAGTCTTACCAATAGACCAGATCTGTGGAGCCATTACGGGTTTGCCAGGGAGCTTTCTGCGATATATGGGAAAAAACTAAAACCAATTTATCCTGACAAAGATTTTAAGGCTCTACTTGGCTATAAGGGGAAATCGCCAATTGATGTTGAAATTATAGATAAGGATCTGTGCCCCAGGTATAGCGCTATAGTATTTGAGGGCGTAGAGATAAAAAAATCACCCTATTTTGTAAGGAGAAGGTTATTTACTCTCGGTGTAAGACCTATAAGTAATATGGTGGATGTAACTAACTGGGTGATGCTTGAGGTGGGCCAGCCTCTTCATGCTTTTGATGCTTCAAAAATTGAAGGTAATAGGATAATTGTGAGGCGTGCAAAGAACGGCGAAATTATAGAAACACTCGATGGTGTTGAAAGAATACTAAACGAGAATATGCTTGTAATAGCAGATGTTAAAAAGGCTATAGCCCTTGCAGGAGTTATGGGAGGAGCAAATACTGAGATTGATGATAGTACAACAAAAATAGTTGTTGAAGCGGCAAACTTTAATCCTGTATCAATAAGAAGAACTGCAGTTGCCGTTGGTCTAAGAACCGAGGCCTCAAACCGATTTGAAAAAAGTATTGCTCCAGATTATACAATTCAGGGATTAACAGGTACTGTAAGATTATTAACTAAACTCAGCCCTGAGGCAAAAATTATTTCACCACTGCTGGATAAAGACTATACGGAGAAAACGAAAATTACTATACCTCTGAACTTAAATTGGGTTAATAGAATGCTCGGTATGAATTTGGAGAGAGAAAGGGTAATTAAGATTCTTAAGTCTCTCCAATTTAAAGTTGAGGTAAAGGATGATAATAATATCCTTGTTACTGTGCCTTCCTTTAGAGCTACAAAAGATGTGTCTATTCCTCAGGACCTTGTCGAGGAGGTGGGAAGAATTTTCGGATATGATAATATACCGCCAGAACTACCGCTCATTCAAACCACTCCTCCACCAAAGGACGACCTGCTTTTTTTTATGAGGAGGATTAAAAAGGCTTCAGCAGAAATCCTGAGTTTGACAGAGGTTTATACCTATTCATTTCAGGAGGACAGGGTATTAGATCTATTCTACTCGGATAAGGTCAATTTCGTTACTCTTAAAAATCCCGTAGGTTCACACCTTTCGAGGATGAGAAGAAGCCTTATCCCTGGTTTATATTCACTTATAGATAAGAATATTTCCTTTCGTGATGAGATAGAAATCTTTGAAGTTGGATCTGTGTATAATCCTGATAAAAGAATTAGATACAAGGCAGGAGAATTGCCGGAAGAGAGAAAGTTATTTTCCTCACTGTTTCTAAAAACAACTGGTCGAAGGCCTCTGTTTTTTTATGCAAAGGGTAAGTTAGAGGCACTTTTCAACCATCTTTACATAGAGAATGTAGAAATCCTCAGGAAAGATCAGGTTGATTGGGAAAAGCAGTGGTTTGATTTGAACAGCATTGGAGACCTCGAAGCTTATCATCCTGCAAGATTGGCATTTCTTATATATAATGGGGAGGTTTTTGGATTTATCGGAGAACTCAACCCAAAACTTTTAAAGGCTATAGGAATTGATTTTAATCGGAAAAGAGCTTCAGTATTTGAAATCGACCTGATGAAGTTTTTGGAGATTGCTAAACTGGGAGAGGAGAAAAAGAGATATAGAAGCATTCCAAAGTTTCCTGAAGTAGCATTAGCTCTTGCAGTTGTAGTTGATGAAAGTGTTCCTGCTAAAGAGGTGTTTGATTTCATTCGTTCTTACGATTCCAGGCTTTTAAAAAGGGTAGAACTGTTTGATATTTACAGGGGTAAACCTTTACCTGAAGGAAGAAAGAATATAGCTTTTAATCTCTATTATGGCGTTGACGAAAGAACATTGACCGAAAAAGAGGCAAATGTAGTCCATGAAAGTATAGCTGAGAGCATTAGACAACATGGATGGGAGTTAAGGTAGTGGATAAAAAAGATCTTCTTCCTTTGCAGGAAAGAAGCTTGAATGGTAGGATTAGAAAACTTAAAAAAGCTATTGCTCCCGGGGCCCATCCTATTTTTTTAAAAAGATCACTTCTGTATCTGGAGAGCTACAGGATAACCGAAGGAGAACACACAATTATAAGAAGGGCGAAAGCCCTTGAAAATATTTTAAAGAAAATTCCAATTACCATACAATCCGATCAAAGAATTGTTGGTGGACGTACACCATCTCCCAGAATGGGAGTGCCTGCAACTGAGGGGGATGTTGAATGGCTTTATAATGAGATAGATAGCCTCCCTGAAAGAAAACAGGAACCATTTCTGGTTGATAACAAAAACAAAGAGATATTTTTTGAGGTAATATACCCTTATTTCAGGGATAAAACCCTAAAAAAATGGATAGAATCAAATCTATCTGACGAAGTAAAAGAAGGAATAAATCAAAAGGTATTTAATCTAAATCAAACAACTCATTCGCAGGGTCATATTCTACCAGATGTATCAAAATGGCTTGAACAAGGGATTAACGGTTTAATTGATGAAGTAAAATCAGCGGAGCGTCAGTATTCAAGTTCAAATACTGATTCTAACAACTTCTATGAGGCTGTTTTAATTACACTTAAAGCAGCTTCCACTTTTATCAATAGGTATGCAGAACTTGCAGAGGAAATGGGTCTTACTGATATAGCTAAACGTTGTAGAAAGCTTGCAGAGTTCCCACCAGAGAGTTTTGCTGATGCTGTTCAATCTCTATGGTTCCTATTTGTAATACTTCATCTTGAATCAATAGGAAGTTCCTTTTCTCCGGGAAGACTGGATCAGATACTATACCCATATTATAAAAAAGATATTGAAAGAGGGGTACTTACCTCGGAGGAAGCTCTGGATTTAATTGAAGAGCTGTATATAAAGTTTAATGAAGTGGTTCTATTAAGAAGTGAGGATGCTGCAAGATACTTTGCTGGTTTTCCAATAGGTTTCAATGTCGCTCTGGGGGGACAGAATGAAATGGGAGAAGATGCAACAAACGAGCTGTCCTACCTATTTTTAAAAGCTCAAGCTGATCTGCTGTTGCCCCAGCCGAATCTTTCGGTAAGGCTACATTCAAAATCACCCCGGCGCTTTCTTGAAGCGGTAAGTTATGTTATAAGCAGGGGTAGCGGAATGCCACAGTTGTTCAATGATGAAATAATAATCCCTGCCCTGCTTAACAGAGGAATAGAGGTTGAGGATGCACGGAATTATGCAATTATTGGATGTGTAGAACTTGGCATACCTGGAAAATCTCTGGGTTTAAGTGATGCAGCTCTATTCAATATGCCCAGATTGCTTGAGTTGACAATGTATGAAAAGAGGTATAAAAGTTTCAATGATCTTTCCAGAGCATTATACATGAACCTTAAAAAGTATGTTAAACTGATGGTTGAGGGTTGTAACGTTGTTGATAAGGCACATGCCACAATGCTGCCCACTCCTTTTTTATCATCTGTTATTTCAAACTGTTTTGAAAAAGGTTTGGATGTTTCACAGGGAGGAGCTTACTACAATTTTACTGGTCCACAGGCTGTAGGTATAGCAAACCTTGTAGATTCATTGTACACCTTAAAAGAACTTGTGTTTGATAAATCTGGATGTGAAAATAGGCTTGATTATCAAGATTTCTGCAAGATTCTAATGGAAGATTTTTCTGGCAATGAAATGCTGAGACATAGGATTTTAAATCGTTTACCCAAATATGGAAATAATGATCCTGAAGTAGATCATTTTGCTCATGAATGGTCAAGAAAGTATAATATGGAAGTTGAAAAATACAGAAATCCAAGAGGTGGGCGCTTTCAACCAGGGCTTTACACTGTATCTGCCCATGTCCCGCTTGGGATGAATGTTGGAGCAACACCAGATGGAAGGAAATCTTTTGAACCTCTTGCTGATGGGGGTCTTTCTCCTATGCGTGGAAGGGATGTTAAAGGTCCAATAGCAGTTCTACAGTCGGTAAGCAAGGTAGATCAGATAAGAGCATCAAATGGAGCATTGCTTAATTTGAAGTTTCATCCTTCGGTATTTGAAGGAGATGAGGGTTACAGCAAGTTTTCACAATTTTTACGTGGGTTTGTTGACTATAAAAATATACATGTACAATTCAATATTGTTTCAGCAGATGTTCTTAGGAAAGCGCAAAAAAATCCTGATGCGTATCGGGACCTTGTAGTCAGAGTGGCTGGTTATTCTGCCTTTTTCGTTGAATTAAACGAAGCACTTCAAGAAGACATAATAGAAAGAACGGAGCATGGGATCTAATTCACTCTTCTGGGAATTCACAAATATGTATCGGGAATAACATTTATGGAAGATAAAGGGCTTATATTTGATATTCAACATTTTGCTGTTCATGATGGTCCTGGGATACGAACGCTTGTTTTTTTTAAGGGTTGCAACTTTAAATGTCCATGGTGTGAAAACCCCGAGGGGATTAACCCCTTCCCGGAAATTATGTATCTTCCAAAAAGGTGTATAGGAGAGTTTGAGTGTGTAAACAAGTGCACCCAAGGGGCAATAATTAAGAATGAGGATAATAAAGATCATAAAAGGGTTGAAATCCTTTGGGATCGATGTACAAACTGTCTTGATTGTGCTGGTATCTGCTATCCTGGGGCTATCAAAAGTGCGGGTAAATGGGTGACAGTAGAGGAAGTTTTAAAGGAGATTATGGATGATGAGCATTTATATGGAGATAGGGGAGGAGTAACTCTCTCTGGTGGAGAGCCAACCCTGCAGAAGGACTTTGTTATTACCCTGTTGAAACAATGTCGTAAAATGGGTATAGATACGGCCATTGAAACTAATGGTAGTATTGAGAGCGAAAGGGATTTTTTAGCTATAGCAGAGCAGGTTGATCATATGCTTATGGACATCAAGCATATCAATAGTGAGGTGCATAAAAAATTTACTGGATTCAATAATAAAAACACACTTAGAAACTTTAAGTTAGCTATTGATAACTGTCCCCATGTAGTTGCAAGAGTTCCGGTGATACCAGATTTTAATATGAATGATGGAGATATTTTGGATATTGCTCATTTTGTTAAAGACAGCGGAGGGAAGGAGATTCATCTTTTGCCATATCATTCTCTTGGAGCATCAAAATCAGAAAACCTTGGAAGGCCATATGAGTACCAAATAAAAAAGTCTGTCAGATTTGAAGACATAGTTATTTTTAAAAACCTGATTAAAGAGAGGTATGGATTAGTTGTAAAAATGGGTGGATAATCTTTAAAAATTTATGCAGGTGCGATATGATTCTTGGTATTGATATTGGAGCAACGAAAACCCGGGTGGGTTTTATTGAAAGAGAAACTTTAGTAAAAAGCAAATCTATAGGAACTAATAAAGATCCAGAAAGATTTTTAAGAGACCTGTCGGACTTAATTGAAGAATTCTTAGGGGGAAAAATTAAAGAGCTTTCTGGAATTGGTATAGGTGCCCCGGGTCCTCTTGATCCTTCTTCCGGTGCCTTTGGAGAACTCCCGAACTTACCTCTATGGAATGGATTTTCGATTAAAAGTAGGATTGAGAATTTGTACTCGGTTCCAGCTTTCCTTCAGAATGATGCAAATGTTGCGACTCTTGGTGAGGCATTATACGGTGGGGGAAGAGGATACAAGTATGTATGCTATATTACTATAAGCACTGGTATAGGTGCTGGATTTGTAATTGACAAAAGAATTGTTGAGGGTAAAAATAATCTTGCCGGAGAAATATGGGCTTTGACTGTTGATAATTTAGGCCAAAGTGATATTCTACTAAACGCATGTTCAGGGCCAGGAATTGTCAGAAATTCAAAAAGGCTTATTGATAATGGTGAAGAGTCTAGCCTAAGTATGCTGAATAGGATAGAAACTAAAGATGTTTTTAACCATGCCTTCAATGGTGATAGAGTTTCAAAGAAGGTCATTGAGAATGCCTGGGAAAATATGGCATTCGCAATAGAAATAATACTTGTAACCCTTGATCCTGATATAGTCCTGCTGGGTGGTGGTTTATGTTTTGAAGAAAAGTATATGGTGGATCCAGTAAGGGAGAGAGTTTACAAAAGGGTATTTCTCGAAACCCACAAAAATACTCCGGTAAAGCGTAGCGATCTCTGGAATGAAGCAGTTATTTATGGGGCAATAGCTCTTGCTCAGCAGAGTAATGGGAAAATCGCCTAACTTTTAGAAAACTCAAATATTTTAGCATCTGACACCTTTAAATAATCTTCAGTTGACATTATGATTGAATCAGTTAGACTCCCGGCATTGAAGGCAATTTTTTCATTTTTAATTATGCTTTTATCTATATACAGGGGAAAGGGCATTATCGGGGGGCCAAACGGAGGAATTGACCCGGGGACAAGACCAACCGTGTTCATAAGTTCATCAGGAGTAGCAAAGCGAATTTTTTTTGCTTTAAACTGTTTCTTAATTTTAACTGAATCAATCCTCTTTTCAGCACTTAATACAAAAGCCTTAAAATCCTTATCAACCTTTAAAATTAAGCATTTACCTCCAATCTTTAATGATTCTCCCCTTGCCTTTGCCGATTCCTCCGAGGTTCGCGTTGGCGCATGGTGCAATTCCCTAAAACTTACACCCTCCAAAAGCAGAAGATCTTTGATTCTGTTGTAAATATTTCCCCGCCTTTTACTTTTTGAGTTTTTAGAATCGCTGATTTCCATTTTGCATTCCTTTATATTTTTTGCAAAATCTTATTGATATATGGATTTTATGATAAAATCTCTTGTTATAAATTAATATTATTTTATAATTTTTGTTCAGGATTATTACAACTCTAAGTTTACTTTTCTATTAGTTAACTTTAAAATAGGGTGAAATCTCCGATAATCAATTTAGGCTATATTATACATTTCAGAATTGAAAGGAGTAAATATGGGTCTTTTAGAAAAAGCAGCAAAAATATCAGGTGATAAAACTTCTTTAAAAGATAAATACGAAGCCGGTACTCATGTAAGACCTGATAGACTGGGAGAGAAGGAAAAGTTCGCTGATACCGAAGAGGAGGGAGAAGAAGGGGGCCTTTTGGACAGGGCAGAAAGTTTTCTTGAAAATATACCAGAAGAAGAAACAGAAAAGGAGATTGGTTTAATAAAAAAGGCAGAAATTGTAATGGAAGGTTCTGGTAAATCTCAATTAAGGGAAGAATTAGAGGGGAAAATAAGAAGTGCTGAGGAAGAAACGCCAGGATTACTGGAAAAAGCTGAAGAATTTGTATCGAAGGAGACTACTGGATTGCTTGAAAAAGCGGAAGAGCTCGTGGGAAAGGCTGAGGGAGAAGATTTTCCCGAAACCTATACTGGCTCTGAAGAAAAACGTGAAAAAGAGTCTGGTTTGTTAAAAAGAGCGGAAGAGATGAAAGAAAAGAAGAACTTCGGTCTACTCAGAAAGGCGGAAGAATTGATTGGTGGGGCTGGAGAAAGGGATTACCCAGAAACCTATGCCGAGAAGGTTGAAAAGACGGAAGAGGAGGCTTATGAAGAGACACCAACAGTAGATGAAGCAATGGCTACAGGTTTGGGTGAGAAAGAAGAGGGAAAAGGTGAAGAGAGTATTTTTTCGGAGGAGCTTTTTAGCGTCGAAGAAATTATTGAAAAGGAAGGATCAAAAATTGAAAAAGAGATCGCTGAAAAAACTAAAGAAGAGCTTGAAGAGGAGAAATATGAGAAGGAAGAGTCTCAGGAGAAAGTTTTTGAAGAAGAACCTTCAACAGAAGTCAAGGAAATCGAGGAAACAGATTATTTTTCTATGCTAAAAAAATCTCTATCCTCTGAAGATACAAATGGATTGATTCTGAATATGGATAGAATTATATCCGATGAGGGGTTTGCAAAGCTTGGTGAACTGGTGCTTGATATATTAGTATCAATGAGTGGAGGAGAAGCGGGGGCAATATTTACTATTTTTACAAAAGATGACAGGATATTCGCACCCTCAATTTTCAGCTCTGGTATGGATAAAGCTTTAAAAAAGAAATATAAGATATTCAGCACCAAAATTAAGAAGAATGAAAAGTTTACATCAATTCTTATCGATAGTGATGGTGCGGTACTTTCTAAAGATAGAAAATCTGAAAAAATATCTGAAGCAGTAAGAGAAATTAAAAATCTAAAAAACTGGATGGTTGTTCCCTTTGTCTCCCACAGTGTTATATACGGATTTGCCCTTGTGGTTGATGTAAATGATAAAAAGAGGATCCCGCGTAAACAGATAAATAACTTGATGGTGATATTCAGGGACAAATTAGCCATGGAGGTGCTTGAAAATAGGCTGCTCGAAATCGAGAATGAATTGAAGCTCTCAGAGGAAAATCAGCGACTTCTATCAACTATAAGAAAAAATCTTATAGAAGGCAAGATTGAGAGGAGATCCGACATAGAGGTAATTTTTAGAAATTTTTGTAATGAATTATCAATTGATATAGCCTCCCTAGTGGTTAAGATGGATAGAAGTTTTCGAGATGAGATAATTGCTGTGAATGGAGTTTCTCAGGAGAGCCTTATCAGATACGATGTTTCAAAGATAAGGTCTAAGATAAATGGATATATCAAAAAAAATAAGGTAGTATTTGTTAAGGATATTAAACCTACCCAGTTCGGACTGGTCGGGGAGGATGCAAAAAAAGCTGATACACTGGTTCTTGTTCCAATTTTATTCAATGGTGAAGCACTGGGTGTGTTGATTATTCACAAGTTTACCCATAAAGTTAAAAAGCTCAATGCTGGGTTATCTTTGAAGCTTTTTAATTCTTCCGGGTATCTGTTACCCCTATTATTGGGTTATATACTTGGTAATTTACATCCAATTGATATAGCTGCAAAGGATCTTGAAGGGGTTGTCAAATGGTCAGGCAGGAGCAAGAAAAGGCTTATTTTCATGAATGTGAAATTGGATGGAATGAACGATGTCATTCAGAAAACCGGTTTAAGGAAATCCACAGCACTATTGGCAGAAATAAAAAGATCAATCAAGGAAATTGAGAATAAAAATGTAGAAGAGATTTTTATATTTCCCGATATATTTACTATTATTATTAAAGAAGGGGCCTTAGAAGTTGAAACTTTTAAAAATGATCTTCAGGAAAATATCAGGGAGTTGTTGAAAAAGCAGAGGTCCTTTAAAGATTTAAGAATAAACATAACTTTTTCTTCATATCCAGATAGGTTAAAAAATTATTCTGATATTTTTAATTTTCTCAGGGGGAAGAAATAGCTTAATATGTTTATAGCAATATCTGGATAGTTCAAAGTGAAAAATACCTTTGAAAAAAGATTTAGCCAGAACCTAAAAATTATACAGAATAAAAATCCTGAGCTCTTTAAGAAAATTTTAGATAGAGGAACAAGAATAAACCTTATAACTGCCAATAATGGTTTAGCAACCTTCAAATATAAAGGCCTTTTTATAGAATCAAGAATCAACCCTGGCAGAATCAGCATAGATGAAATAAATAGCACGATAAAAAATGATAAAAAAGGTGGAAATCTTATATTTTTAGGGAGTGGTCTGGCCTATCATATCAATCATCTTTTTGGAGAGCTTTATGGAAAGTATAATGGTGAAGCAATCGTAATAGAGAAAGAACTGGATATACTTACGGCAGCTTTTTTTATTATAGAACCATACATATTGGGAAATTTAACAGTAGTTTCGGACGAGAATTATGATGAAACAATAGATAAAATTAAGAATTTAAACTTCAGCAAAATAAGGATTATAAAGCATCCAATTTCAACAAAGCTACATAGAGAATATTACAGTAATATTGAAAGCTATATTAGGGGAAGGATAAGAGAAGAGACAGCCTCCAGCATCACAACAAAAAATCAAAAAAAACTGTGGGAAAGAAATATTCTGAAAAATATCATTGATATTAAAGACGAAAAATATTTTAATACAGCTGATATGGCAGGTCGTTTTAAAGGACCTGTGATCCTTGTTGCTTCAGGTCCTTCAGTAGAGAGGGTGAAAAGAAGTTTAGAGAAATTAAGGGGGAGTATTCCCATTATCTCACTTTTGCCATCCCTAAAATTTTTAATGCATAATAACATTTTACCTGATGCTGCATTTACAACAGACCCAGGGTTCTGGAACAAGGAGAGATTTTTAAAAGCAGAAAATATTCCTCTTTTTACGACCTTTTCTGTAAACCCAATTATAACAAAAAACTGGATTGGAAAAGTTTTTTATTTTAACCACAATCTTGATTTAGAGGATGATTTTTACGAAATCACGGGTAACAATCTCAAAATCCCAATGCAGGGTACGAGCTCAATTGTAATGCTACTCTTTGCAAGGATTCTTGGTTTTTCACCAATTTATCTCACAGGATTTGATTTTTGTGGGGTTGGATTGAAAGATCACCATTCAGGAGCTGGTTTTGATAGTTATCTGCTTCTGGAGAGTAAAAGAACCCATGGGTGGTATTCTAAAATGGTTAAAAGGTTAACGGATGAAGGGATAAATAAGGTTTCAGGGACCGATAATATATACACAACCTATAAACTTATGCTGTATAAAAACTGGATGGAAAAATGGATTGTTAAGGATGATCTTTTCAATATATCTGAAATATGGCCAATAATGGGTGTAAAGAAAGTTGATCCTGAAACTATAAAGATTGGGAAGGAAACGAATAAAGCAAAGTTTAATCTTAAATTCCGGAGTAATTTTAAAGAATTCCTCCTACAAGAAGACCTAATACCTGTGGCAAAAAGCATACATGTAAAACCATATATTGATCTGCTAATTGGGAGGGCTAGAATGAAGCTTGATGAAATCAAAAAAGAAAGCAGAATAAAATTAAATTCAGGTAGAATTAAACCAGAAGCAAAAGGCCTTTTGGATCCTTAATGTTGGTGGAGCCCAGATGAAAAAGGCGACGGAATGGAAAGTTGAAACTCTTCCGAATGGGCAAAAAAACCTTGCCCTCCTTAAAAGAGGTAAGTGGCATTATCTATATTCGAAAAATGATCCTGTTGCAAGTGGTAAAAGGTTTTATACTTCAGTATACAATGGACAAGGTTTGTATATAATTATTGGGCTTGGTTATTATTATCATCTTTTGCCATTTGTGTATAACGACAATAGTAGCAGAATAATAGTTATTGAACCCAGTAAGAATCTTTTTGACAAAGTTAAATACAGCCACCACTATTCGAATCTTGAGAAGAGTAAGAGAATCCAATTTATAATCGGTTCAGAGGAGATAAAGGATTTTATTGAAAGATTAAGAGGGGACTATGAATTGCTTTTCTATGACAGGTTAAATCTCCTCTCCTATCCTGTCCTGGATAGACTTTTACCCGAAAC